>ERZ780167.378-NODE-378-length-46454-cov-10.150844_pt1 | contig 46454 bp, 51 predicted proteins | sample MGYA00510982_ERZ780167 | MGnify/ENA primary metagenome ERZ780167 (study PRJEB29588, sample SAMEA2146107) | human gut metagenome | biome: human gut; feature: human-associated habitat; material: faeces | place: Denmark | collected 2008/2010 ... | reverse complement strand
TTGCAGCTCAAGCAATCCGCTAATGATCTTGCAAATGATCCGTCGTTTTCCGGCGTTACGACAAACGGCATGGCCCAAGCTACCGTACCCGCCCCTGCCTCTGTGTATGGCGGGACATATAACACCACCAACAATTACAACGTAGCGTCCACTAACCCGGTAGCTGCTGCTCAAGAGATAATGCGCATGCAGTCCTCTCGGGACAACCTTATTGAGGCGCAGGCCAATGGCCAGTTCGCGGCGGGTGTGCAATGAGCTTTGTACAAGGCGTAGCAGAGGCGTTGCTCGGCGCTGCGGGTTTTATTTCCCGTCCCGGCAACAACGTAGCAGGACTTCCGGTATCTGTAAAAGAGTCCGAGTCACATGCGTTTTCCGCCAGCCCTATTGATACGGCTGTAGAGACTGGTGTAATACTGACCGATCATGTCATCGTAAACCCCGTTGAGGTAGAGGTGATATTTGATATGGTCAATACTCGGTCTTTATTGTCGTATTTCGGCTCCGCTTCCACAGCTTTTGACGCGTTTGAGTATTTTGAGAGCCTGCTCAATAACCGTGAGCTTGTAACGCTTGTGACAGAGCATAAAGTTTACGCAAACATGCTCTGCATTGACTTTACTCCGTCTCACGTTGCACCGTTCAAGGGAGCGTTGAAGTGTTCCGCGCGTTTCAGGCAAATAAACTTTGTCACAATATTGAGTAGCGGGAGACAGCCGACTCAGCTTGGCGCAGGCGCGAAAAAGACCGCAGCGCAGGCTAACCAGAAGGGCCAGCAATCTGCCCCTGACCTAAGCACAACTCAGGCCGCTAAAATCGGCATGAAATTAGGACTGTGAGGCGTCTATGCCGTTGTTACAGTTGCCTATGTTTACTGATGGGGAGTCGGTGTACAGTTGCTATTTGTACGATAGGACGTACAATTTCAGGATGTACTATCTGAAAGGACAATCCGCCCATTGGTATCTTGATATATTGGATTCTGACAATCAACCCTTGAGCGTCGGTATACCAGTTGTTCCGGGAGCGTACAATACGCTCAAAGGATTGCGCAAAGAATGGTCAGACGTTGTTGTGCAGCCAGTTGTGACAGACCAGTATTACGAGCGCAAGCTTGAAACTGCTCCGGGTAATACTCTCAATGTTATTTGGGGCGCTCCGGCGTCTGATGTGCCACAGCAAGAAGAAGACCGCTTCCTCTTGCCTTTGGATTTTACTTTTGGACGTGTGTAATGGCTACGCTAGCATCCAGCAATGGTGTACACAACACGGAACAGCCTAACGCGATGAGCGTGACGCCGTTCCTGCGCCGGTTGCACGTATCCATTTTTGCGCGTGGCAAAGGCAGCAGTTACTCTGGCAGTGCGCTGTATGACGTATGGTGTGACGGCCTGCCCACCAGCCCGCGTGCCGCTTTTGAGATGCAAAAGTCTTGCATGTGTATTCCCGGCCCTAGCACATTGCGACTTTGGAACCTGAGCAGAGACGCTCGCAATCTGCTCGCGGATTCCCGCCTGCAAGTACACGTTGAGGCTGGCTGGCAAAACACGTCAATGACGCAGCTATTTCGGGGAGACGTGCTTAACGTCTGGACAGAACGCAGTGGCCCTGACCTGATAACAACAATGTCAGTCCTGTCCGGTTCTAGAGCTATCTCTGAGGCCGTTGTCTCCAAGCGCTACGCTCCTAGGACAGACTTGATCGCAGTATTGCAGGATATCTGTTTCAATATTGAGGGCGTAGTTTTGTCTCCGCCTAGCGCAGACTGGAGCAACGGTAAGCAGCTTGGTTCGCGGGGATTTACGTTTGCTGGCTCCGCGCGAGAGGCGCTAACATCACTGTCAGAAGAGTATGGGTTTTCATGGTCTATTGCAGATAACCAGCTCATCATCACCCCTGACCTTTACAACCTGCCAGACGCTTTTGAGCTGGACGCAGCCGCAGGGTTGATAAGCGTGACGCCCATTACAGCGGGCGTACTGCAAATGTACGTAGGTGTGCGCATCTCCTCTTTGTTCATTCCTACTGTACAGGTTGGTAAAGCTGTAAAACTATCGTCCAGCATAAGCGACAAGTTCAACCGCCCATTGACGGTTTACAGTATCAATGCAACGCTTGACCCGGGCGGTTCGGCTTGGAATATGACGATGGAAAACCGCTTCGTTTTCAGTTGAGGGTGACATGGCAGACTACACTTTTGCAACGCCGGAGCAGCAGGAAGTCTTGCTTGTAAAGCGTCTGCTGGCCGCTCAGCACACCATAATCCCTGCAACTGTAAAGAGCTTTACTCCTGGGCCGCCGCAGAGAGTGTCTGTGCAGCCAATGACGCAGATAAAAGTTATGGTAGAGGGCACGCCGCAATACGTTGATCCTCCTATAATAGAGGACGTGCCTTACTTTGTGCCGTATGCGCAGGGGACAGGTCTCATGCTTACCTTGCCCGTAGCCGCAGGGGACACTGTGCTGTTGCTTGTGCCAGACAAGCCCATTGATTATGCGCTAGCGCAGCGCGGCGTTACGCGTCCTGTCATGTATGCGGACGAGCGCGTTGCAAATGTCCGTGCGCACGCCTTGACCGACGCCATTGCGGTGAGCTTGTTTACGCAAGACCCGGATGGGATTGCTGACTACAATACGTCACGCATTGAGCTCCGCAACAAGAGCCGCAGTCACTTTATCAATCTGGGCAATGACGGTATTACAGCCTCTGACAGTCAAGCAACGTGGGATATTACCAATGGCAAGTTTAGCCTGACTGCGCCCGCTGGCATTGACATGACAACAAATGCAACGTTTACCTTAAATGCTCAAGGTAGCGTCAATATAACAACGCCTGATGTTGTTGCAATAAGTTCCGCCAACTTCAATACTGGCAAGGCCGGAGCAGCCGGAGAAAGCACTATTACTGGGTCTCTGCGCAGCACTCAAGGCACGTTCACTGATTCTGCGGGCACGTCCCTTACAACGCATACCCATCCGTATACCGATGACGGCACAGGCGTGACAACTGGTGCGCCAAACGCCGGGAGCTGATTATGTCGTGGGATTTAGCAACAGGCGCAAACGGCGACTTGAGCGGCGGTATTGCAACTGGCAGCCAAGAAGTTGCCCAGCGGGTCAAAGGCCGTCTGCACCGCGAGTACGGGACGTGGTTCCTGAACGAGCAGAGCGGCGTCCCGTGGTACTTTGACGGCAAAGGCATCCTTGGTATGACAATGGGCAACAAGCCTATGGTGGAGTCGTTCCTGCGCCAGATTGTGCTTGACACAGAGGGCGTGGCTCGCATAAAACAGTTGACCACTATTTTTGACAATAACAACCGCCTGTTTTCGTTGTACTTTGAGCTTGTCACAGACTTTGGAGACACTGTATCAGGTACTCTTGCATTGGAGTAGACCATGCCTACGTATGGATTGACCCCTGAGGGATTTACCGCAAAACGCCTTGCGGACATCCAAAATGATATCAATACCCGCCTTGCAGCTATCTCTGACCCTGATACGGGGGAGGTGCCGTTTCAAAATGCTCAGGACGATACACTATTGCAGCAGGTTGTCGGAGTATTTGCAGAAGAACTGTCTGTAGCATGGCAGGCCATAACTGAGGCTTATTTCCAGTTCGATCCCTTGCACAATACCGGACAAGCGCAGTCAAGCTTTGTGCAGTTAAACGCGATTACCCGCCGATGGGGTTCTGCGTCGCAGGTGCAGCTCAAATGCAAAGGCACAGCAGGCACATACATCCCGCGCGGCTCGATGGTGAGTGATATTACAAATACGTACATTTACTCAACGGATGAAGCCTTGACCCTGAATACGTCTGGTGAAGGGCGGGTGACGGCGACGCGCAGTGTGACAGGCGAGTACAACCCCGAACGCGGCACAATCAACAGCATCCAGTCCCCTGTCAGCATTGGCCGCTGGGATAGCGTCGAAAACATCGAGACAATCAATCCCGGTTCGACAGAAGAAACGGACGAAGAACTGCGGGAGCGCCAGCAGGTCAGCACAATGCTGACGAGCTACAGGCAGGTTGAGGCCATTTACGCCGCCTTACGGGCTATTGAAGGCGTCATTTATGTGCGGGTGCTGGTCAACTCCACAAAATCGCCGCAGGACGAGCGCGGCATTCCTTACAAAGAGGTGTGCGCAATAGTTGAGGGCGGCAATGATGACGATATTGCGGACGCTCTTTTTCTGCGTTTTCCTGTCGGTATTGTGGGACATGGCAGTACTCAAGTTGGCCGTGTGGATATTCAGGGTGTGAACTACGTCATCAGCTTTCAACGCCCCGAATCCGTGCCGATTTATGTTGATCTGCATATCCTTGTTTACGACAGGGCAGCGTTTCCTGATAACGGCATTGACCTTATCAAGCAGGCTATTGTTGATTATGCGGAGTACGCGGGCGGTGAATACAAAGGCTTCCCGCCCGGTGAAAATGTTGTATACACCCGCCTGTACACGCCTATCAATGAGGTAAACGGGTTCTCCATTGTGTCGCTCAAAATCGGCAAAAAAAGAATCCCCACGGGCGAGACTGATATCCCGATACAATTTGATGAAGTCGCGCGGTTCTACACACAAAACATCACCGTGACGATTGACGATCCTGAATGAGCTGCAACTGTTGGAGTGCTACGCTATGCGCAATAGAGCGTTACCAGAAATCCCCGGGCTTAATGCAGAAGGGGAAGTAAGCTCCAGCGGGCAACTGGCAAGCTTATATGTGGACTTTGACATACTGCGCAAAGACCTTGTTGCTGACGCGCTGTCAAAACTTACACCAGACCATCTGAAACATTGCGTTCTGCGGCAGTTTGTCGCGGCGTTTGTGGAGGAAGTCAACGAGCTGTACGATGCCGTTATAGACGTTGAAAAGTACCGTTCGCTGTATTACGCTGCAAATGAGCAGCTTGACGCCATAGGCCGTATTGTAGGTTCTGACCGCACGTTCGGGCAGGAAGACGAGTCAATGTACTTCTTTTCTGACCGTCCGAACCAAGGTTGCGACAAGGCGCTGGTATGGTGCATAAATGGCAGTATGACGACAACTGGCTACTTGACCGACAGCCAGTACCGCAATAATATAATACAGCAGATCATTAAAAATATGACGCTTTGTGCGTCTGTTCCAGAGATCACTAACCTTATCAACCTTGCAACGGGCGACAATGCGTCTTTTAAAAAGACCGGCCCGATGACAGTTGACCTTTGTATTCCAAGCTCAATTTACTCTCAAAACTTCAAACGCCTGATTACGTTCATCAAGACGCTACGTTGCGATGACGTAAGTCCTACGCCCTACCCTGTTACACTTAGTCTGAGCGGCTACGTTGTATGGGTGCCGGGCAACTATTTCAAGGCTGATACAATGGACGGCTTCCAATGCGATGCCGGACGTTGTGCAGTAAGTACGTTCCAACCGTTACTTACTGAATAAGCAGTTGCGTGCAAAGGAACATGTAGAGGAGCACAGTTGCAATGGCAAGAGATTTTAAAGGCATCCTGAATGCTGTATGGGCAGCGAACGCCCTTACGACGATTCCTAACCCACCCATACCGGGACAGGCATACCGCAATACGAAAATCGATGACAGCAAGCTTGAGAACGGTCAGCAGTACAGTGAAGTGTACGACTCCGCGCGTTATAACCAACTGTTGTATCTGCTAAGTGGTTGCCTCAAGATGCTGATGGAAACGGGCTTGCCGGAATGGAGCGCGAAGCAGAATTACCAGAAAGGCGCGTATACCGTTGGCAGTGACGGTGAGCTGTACGGCCCTGCAAAGGCGGTCAGCGGCCCGAACAACGGCGGAGCGGTTAACCCGGTGACGGATGCCGCCGGAGACGGAACCACTTGGCAGAGGACTTTGCCCAAGTTCGCGCCGCAGTTTGCTGTTGAGAACAAGGAGCTTGGCATCCTTGGCAATGCGCCTTACAGCAACACTGGAAGTATTGACGACTACAAGTTGCCCGGTACGTATCGTCTTGGCTCTGCGGTGAACAACCTGCCCGTCGCTATCACAACCACGAGCACGCTTGTGGTGTACGGCACTGGCAACGCGGATACGTCCAACGTACCGTTGGACGTGGTGCAAGTGTTTATTGCGGAGCTTGCAAGCAACGCCACACAACTTTGGGCGCGCGTCGGGACGCCGTCAGGCACTTGGGGCACTTGGACACGACAGGATGCCGGAAGCCTAAAGCCATTTGTTGCACCCACTCAAAGCTCTCCCGGCAAACAGGGGCTTGTACCTGCGCCGCGGGCTATTATGCCTGCAAAACAGCCCCTGTATACGCTTGGGCCTAACGTCGCGTTCAATACGCTTACCGCCGGGAGCTTTGACGTTTCTTGGGAGCGTGCCAACTCTACCAATATCGTGCTTGGCGCAGAGCGGGTTAAGTCTCCTGCGTCCATCGCGTCCATTCTTTATGCGGGGGACTTTTACGCTAACCAATGGAGCGACGCTCCTGACGGTTATCAAGGAGAGGGCGTGTACTCCTTGCGAGAGATGGGCGACAAGGGCAACGCACAAGACACAACGCGTATCCAATATTCCTTCTTTTACGCCCTCGCCTCCCAAAAGATTTATTGGCGCGGTGGAACTACCAAACGCGCCGCCGGTCGACCCATGACATGGCGAGACTGGATGCAGGTTGCAGGTGGTGGTGCTCCCATGCCAAAAGCGCCTGACGGTACAGCGGGCTCATGGCAGTTAGTTATTGCCCGCGCTACAGATCCTTATTTACGTATACCAGCGGGCGGCTCATGGGCTGTTTACAGTGGGGCTATGTGGGTTGATAGTGTTACTGATACTGACGGATATGCAAGCATATACGCTGGCGGCACCGTTATAGGCCCTGTTAAATTGTATTTCAGCGGGCGGCAATCTGCGTTGGTGTACAAGATTAACAACTCTTCGCATGTGTCAAGCGTGAGTGACGACAAGGACTGGCAAAGACACGACATACTGACCCGCAAAGACGGCTCGTATGTGATAACAGTAAACGCCTTGCCTTATCACGTACCTAATGAGGGCTATTATGCAGACTTGTGGACGCGCGTAGACGCTTTTGCAAAGGCCAATAGCGCACAAGTCAAAGAGGACATTAGCAGTGCGCCAGAGCCGTCAGAGGACGAGCGCATAGCGCTGTACAGACAAAACAAGCTTCAAGAATTCAAGCAAGTAATGCGCGATATTGACGTAGCGCTTGTGCGGCCTATAAGTCAATTGCTTTCTGGAGCAGCTACTATATCGACATTGGCTATGAATGCTGAACCTGATAGCAAAGCTGCTACCTCAGACGCTGTTATCTTTGCAGCGCTGCAAGAGGCGCAAGCACAGAACCGTGCGTTGCGCGAACAAGCGCTGTCGGCTCAGAGCATAGAAGAGATAGAAGCTATAACTCCGATAACAAGTGATAAAGCGCTTACAAAGGCGCTGCAAGCCCTTGAATAAACAACAATGCCCACATTGGCTGTGAGTCAATGTGGGCATTGTTGTTAATTGTACTTCGTGGCTTTGATATCAGCCACGTCTTCCGACTGCTTTACAGTCTGTAACAGCTCTTTGTTGCGGTTGTATTTGTCCAACAGAGCTTGCAGAGGATTACTGGCCGTTAGGTCTGTTGCCGCGTCGTCTTCTGGCACGTTGGCCGCCAGCGTCATAACAGTTGCCCGGCTCTGCGTGCCCACAAGCTGCTCTGCAATTATGGGCACCATTTCAAGGGCAATCTGCTGTTGCGCGTACTGGTACTGCTGTTCGGATACGGCCTGCGCCTCCTCTACCGTCAGCTCAGGGGCAGTGAGCAGTGCGCCGTCCGGCAACGGGCCAAGCTCCTGCATATAGCGCGGCGGAGAATAGTAATGGTCTTCGCTTGTCCAATATGCAGTGCCGCCTATGCCAGACGCTTTGTCGTTTCTGTGGTCTTCAAGGATTTCCCATCCTTCGCCAGACCACTTGGCGACGTGCTTTTCAGGGATTTTCCCGGGGTCTTTTGTAGTGGCGTTGCTTGGCATAAGGTATATGTCGTGCCCTTGCAGTTCTGTCTCGAGCGGGTCAAGAGGCGCATCGCAGGGGCCTATATATTCTTTTGTCTCCATGTGGTAGAGGTACACTTTCATGGTAATCTCCGGTCAGTGTAAGCTGTTATAATGCTAGTAAACAATACAAGGTAGCAGTAATGCACCATACGGCTGTACGCCAGCAGCCGCGCCGTTACAGGGCAGGCTTCCCTGCGGAGCAGACGTACCGCCAAAATAAAACACTGTTCCCGGTTGACTGCTCCCACCACCACCTGCAACCTGCATCCAGTCTCGCCATGTCATGGGTTGATAATAAAACACCCCGCAACCAATATTGATTGCGGGGTGTTTTATTAGGCTATGGCAACGGATTCTTTAATCTGCTTCCGCCCAGTTGGCAGCGGTGTGGCAATCCACAACAAGCGGCACGCGCAACGGCACACACGTTTCCATAGTCCTTTTGAGTTCTGCCAGAGCTTCCGTGCCCTCCTTTGTGGGCGGTACGGACACGTCAATTTCATCGTGCACTGTTATATGCGGATGCAGTACGTCAAACAGCCCTTTGTTCCAAGCGTCCACCAGCCCTTTTTTCATAATGTCCGCTGCACTGCCTTGTATCAGACGGTTGTATAGCGAGTGGACTTTACGGGACGGATGCACTCGAGCTCTCCTGCCAAGCACAGTAAATACAAAGCCCGCGCGTTCTGCTTTCTCAACAACGCGGCGACGCGTCTCCTTGAGATACGGAGCGGCAGCGTGGTACGCCTGCATAAACTCTTGAGCCTCAACCTCTGTCCAGTAAAACTTGCGGGCGGCGGCTTTGTATCCCATGCCATAGCTTGCACCAAAATTCAGGCGCTTTGCTGTGCGGCGGTTGAATCCGGTCAAGTCCATTATGTGCTGATGATAGTCTGTATTAGGATTATCGTTGTAGGCTTTGCGCAAGTCCTCTGCTCCCGGCCCGATAGCGTAATGCGCGGCAATGCGGTACTCCACCTGACTGTAGTCCAGCTTTGCCCACGCTTGACCCGGCTCGGGTATAAATAGCTTGCGGATAATCTGGCCAGCTAACAGGTCAGTTTCTTCTGATTCTCCGTTTACGAAGTCCTCATTGGATTGCGCCGGAACCTGTTGCAGGTTCGGTCTGCTGCTGCTGAATCGTCCGCTTACTGCCCCGCGCTCGTCACTGCGCAATGGATGGAAGGAGCAGTGCAGCCTCTCGCCCACAAGGAAATCCAAGTACGGGACAAGAAACATGTTGGTCAACGTATTATAGTGCCGCCAGTTGAGTATTGTATTGGCTATCTCAAGGTTGTCGTCCTTGTACATACGCGTCAGCACGTCTTTGTCCAGATTAGGATTGCCCGGAAAGCCCTTGGACGCAGCGTACGTAGTCGGCTCTTTGCGCGGATAGGCTATGCCGTGCGCGTCAAACAGCTTTGCTAACTGCAATGTGGAGCTGATATTAAACTCTTTGCCCGCCCACGCATAGATCTTTTGCTCAAGGCTATACAACTCGTCTGCAACGCTCAAAGCCGTTTGTTTAAACAGCGGCAAGTCAATGCGCACGCCAAGCTTGCGCATGTGCGTCAGCAACGGCAAAAGGCCAATCTCAACCTCATAAACGTCCATCAGCCCTTGCTGTTCAAGGATCTCCTTCTGTTTGTCAAGTATCTGCAACGGCAGCATGCCGTCCAGCTCAGCGTATTGTCCTACCACTTGCGCAGGCATTTTCCATATGTGTTCACGGGCGTCCTTGTATTTCCAACCCTGCTCGTCACAGTAGTGCTCCAGTACCCCTGTAGCTTTTTCCGGGCAAGCGTATATACCAGCGAGATTGCTCAACGAAAATGACTTACGATACTCGTCAATCAAAGGCTCCGCGAACTGGATATCCTCATACTTGCCCTTGACAGGTATGCCAAGATTGTTTATAGTCCAGTCTAAGTCGTACGCGATATTTGCGCCCACCTTACGATGAGGGCGTGCAAGTATGTCCCTTACAATCTTGAGATTGCGCTCTTTGCGCTCTGGAGTTGTGTCGGGGTGCTGTATGTCAAGGTATACGCCACGGTCTTTTGTTGCGCAGGAAAAGCCGCATACGTAGCCGTCCTTACGAAACACACCGGGCCCTTTAGACATAAGGTACGGATCTTTTGTTTCAATGTCAAAGCCGATTTCGTCTGCGTCCAATAGCCAAGAAAAGTCCTCACACTCTGGCCTAGCTTCTTTTCGCATGGGTTCTCCCTTTATACGTATCATAATCAGTGGGGTCTAGCCAATCCTCCAAGCCCTCCGGACGGCGCTTGTCAGGGTATTTGCCAGCTAAGTATGCGTGTTCCTTGCAGCAATAGCGCTGGCGGCCGTGTCCTGCGAACTCCGAACTGCAAGGGATAAAGGCACAGCGCTTGTTGTATGTTGGCGCAGGATTGGCGTAGTATTCCTGACGGCATTTCAAGCCGCAAAACACCTGCTTTTCGCGTACCTGTTTAAATCTGCACGCGCAATTTTTGCAGATTGCATACGACGCTACCTTGCGCAGATTACTGTATTTTACGCGACATGTTGAGCAGCGGGTACGTTTCCCTGCGTTCCCCTGTATAAATTCCCTGCCGCACTCTATGCAGACGGTACGTTTCATTGTTTCCCTCACAGCGGTATTGCCTCTCCGCATTGGCCCGTGAAATCCTATTTTTACGAAGCGTTTAATTCCGCCCCGGCTGGCAGGGAGCGCCTTAGCCTAGGCGCTATTCCACGGCTAAAATGCCCCACGGGAGACGAGAATTAAACGCTTCGTATTTAAATAACCGATAATTCCAAGGACTTATCGAAAATAGGAATTCGCGTCACCAGCCTACGCGTACTTGGCTGTGTCCATGTGCGCCGCGCCGTCCGGAGTTGCAAGCTGCATGACGCTGAGCCGGGGCCAGTGGGCGTAGTTGGTCTTGTAAGGCACGTCATAGCACACTGCCCTGACGCCCATGTAATCCAGCAGCTTGCAGCAGGCATCGCAGGGGCCGTGCGTGACGTAAGCCACCGTATGCTCCCAGTCGGTGTGGCCGTTTTGCAACGCCTCAATCACCGCCTGCATCTCCCCATGTACGCTATAGCATCCGTCGCTGTAGAACTTTTCTCCCGCGTCACGGGCGCACAGCTTGGTACAAGCATCACCATGCGCCCTGTCACCGTGGCCACGGCCAACGATCTTATCGTTGCACACCAGCACACAGCCGCAGTGCTTTTTGAGGCAGCGGCTTTTATTGCTCTCTTCCCACGCCGCACGCATCCATTGCCTCTCTCGTCCAAACTGGACAACCTTACGTACCTGCTCAACGCCCATGTCAAAAATGCGCTGAAACTCAGCCGTATGAACAGAGTAGTCGGTATCGTCCGGCGCGTCAAATGCAGCTTGCAACTGCTCCGCATTGCGTTGATACGCGTGTGCGCTCAGCATAAGATGCTCATATGAGCCTATCTCAACAGGCAAGCCAGCTCTGCGCAGCTCTTTGAGCATTGCGTGGTGCAGCACGCTATACCATGCAACGTCATACGGAGTGCCATACCATATGTCATTGGAGCGCATTACCACGAGCATGTTGAGCATATTCTCGCGGATGCCGAACCGCACAAACATTGTGCAAGGGTTGTCGTTGCTGATGTATGCGTGCTCGTTGTTATAGACCGTCATCACAGCCTTTTTGGTATCCGCGTTGTTAAGCAGGCAGTTGTACGCGTGCTCGAACTGTGTAAATCCGTGGGCGTTACGATCATGCAACAAGAGCTTGCCGTAGTTGCTTGTAACAGTCTTGCCGTCATCAGAGCACTTGGCCCAGAACTTGGAGAGCTTGACTGCATCCTCCAGCTTGTCAGAGCCGCTGCAATACCATTCCAGCTCCTTCCGGAAATACTCGTTGGAGGCATTTCTGCCGCGCATGTACGCAAGAGAGCCGGGAGACAAAAAGATGGAATAGTTGACGCGCTCATACAGGCGTTCGCCCTTGCGGTTAGTCGTAACGTAGTCAGGCTGGTGGAATACCTTGTATACAAGATTGCGGTAGTTGATAGTCGTGCCACATATCATTTGCGTATCTCCTTATTGCAGATTAAAACCACTCGTCGGCTTTTAGCTCGGCGTCGTCAAGCCAGCACCTTGGGTCAAGTTGTGTAAAGCTAGGATAGCCGTAAGATTGTTCCTTAAGCTTAAGCGTCAGCTTTTGTTTGGCTCGCGTAGCTCCTACGTAGAGGCAACGCAGTTCTGAGTCTGGGTCTCTGCGATAGTTGCTATCAGTCTTTAGGCGGTAGCCAAGGGCCAATATCACATGCTCGCACTCTGACCCCTTGGCCGCGTGGATAGTGCTCAACTCGATTTTGTGCGCCTGCTGTTCCCCTCTGCTCTCGCGCTCCAATACGCGCTTAAAATACTGCGCATTATTGCGGCTTTTGAGAGCGTCATACCACGGTATTTCAAGGCCCGTCTTGCTAAACCATTCCCGCTCAAACGAGCGCAAGGGCGGGTAAAAGCTTGGTTCGGGACTTGTACGCCATTGCTCGTATGCCTCAATAGCTCTGCGCATGCTGAGCGGAAAGCTGCTCTCGCCTTTGTACGTATAGAGCAGGCCCGCCTCTTGCAGGGCCTTGGCAGCGCGGCCAAGCTCCATACGGTCTCGGCTCAGTATGAGCGTATGGCGGTCAATCCTGGCCAGCGCCTTAGTCCAGCTTATTGCAACGTCCACGTCCCCTTGCTCATCACGCGGCCGGAAATCCTTGTGCGTCCGGTGACTGATGCCTTTGAGCACGTTCAGCGCGTACCGATGGACTTTGACAGGCAATCTGTTGCTTTGTTGTAGTATTTCAGTTGCAGCCTCCCGTTGCATAAACTCGTCTACGTCTGCACCAGCCCATGTGTAGATTGCCTGATCATCGTCTCCTGCAATATACATGCGCTTGGCCCCTGCAAACATCTTATCCACGACAACCCATTGCAGCGTAGTCAAGTCCTGCGCCTCATCGACAAACACAACGTCAACATCCAACGGATCTCCGTACTTGTAATAATTGAACATCATGTCCGTAAAGTCGATACAGCCGTAAGTTTCTTTGTACGCCTGCAAGTTTTTCGCAACATACAGCAACTTAGTGTAATTTAAACCGACAATCAGCTTGTCATACGTTGCAGGATTGTGCATTGCTAATGAGCAAGCAGCAAGATACGTCGCATCGTTCTTTTCTGACAATATAGCCAATGCACTTTCGTCAACGTCGAACTTTAGACCTAGCTTCTTACCTAGCTCATAATAGTCCTTTTTCTGCATAATACGTCCGTGCTTACTGCCTGTCTGGCGAAAACAGAGCGAGTGCAACGTCCGAAAGTGGCAGAGCTGAGCATCGTCGAAAGCAAAACGCTCCTTTGCCCTTTGTGCGCCCTCATATGTACCGCGCCGCGTAAACGACACAAACGCAATGCGCTTAGGCGGTACAGTTTCCAATTCTTTCTCCAGCAGCGCCAGCAGGCGGGTTGTCTTACCCGTACCGGGCGGCCCAAGAATTTTATAACGCTGCATATGCGCCTCAGAACCTGTCTTTTCGCTTGGGTGGGAATTTTACAGTTGGTATAGAGTCAAAGTTCTCCAACTGCAATTTTTCGTTCAAGGTCTCCCGCAGCCTATCCGCAGACGACTTTGAGCTACTTGACGTGAGCTGCACAGGGTCTATCTGCACAGCCGTATAATCTTGCTCACTCTTGCGCTCCTCTAGCGCAGGGCGGCTCTCCAAGGTGGCAGTTACAATAGGGGATATCTTGTCAGCAGGGACGCTCCACGCCTGAAACGTCGCTTTGGAGTTTTGTCTACGACAACTGTGCGCCTTGCCGCCAATCTCCTTAAGATACATGTAAATGTCATTAAGGTTGGAAGATACAACCTTGCTCATTTTGCTGTATCTCAACAGATCGTTAATGCGAAAATAATAGCGCTTATCCTCCTCACTAAAGTAAACCTGCCCAAGCGCAACCTGCGCCAGTGAAGAGGCTACAGTGCGCTCCAACAGGAACTCATTGAGTTCAGACAGGAAGACTGTCTTGTCCGATACAACTTCTTCCTGCGCCACTGCAATACGTTTAATGTTTTTCAGGGCATTGCCAAGGATGCCATACCAGACGGACTCTTTCAGGGTATTAGGACAGCGGTACAGGTACCGTATGCAATAGTCCTGAAACTTATCTTGTCTGCGCAGCTCGAACTCACTATTGAACCGCATCCGCGTACCGTTGACAACCCACTCGTAAAACGGCGGATCAGCTTGGTATTGGTAGAGCTGTTCAAAGTTCAAGTCACTGACATAGGTGCAGCTTTTGCCGTATTTGCGTTGCTCACACAAAGACCGCATGCAATATGGGCGCAGAGCCGCGTTGTCGCATTGGTAGCTGTAGTCGCCCTTTTTGTGCGAGTTAAGCACAGTAGCTTGTAGTTCGTCCTCTCCTTGCGGCTCTGGGAGAGACTGATTGATCAACTTAAGCCGCCGGTCAAAATCCTCTGGGTTACGCGCTTTCAGGTACACGCAACTGTTGAACAGGAAGATGTTCCTGTTGTGATTCTTTTCGCGGACTTCGCCCATAAGATACATTGCTTGCAGGCAAGGCGGCCCACTGCTGAAAGGCAACTGCTCAATGCAGTCCTTCATGTCCTTCAATGTAGTCCGCCGACTCCAACAAAGCTCCATCGCCTGCACAAAATCCAAAGGCTTGCCTTCAGAATCATAGGCGTAGCGCTCGGTTTTGAGATGGTTGTAATAGGGCAGGTTGATCCAGTTGCCCACCGCCGTATGGTCTGCAAAAGCTTGCTTGGGGAATGTCTCTGTTGTGTCGGAAAGACCTAATACAAGCTTGAACTCGTTAAGCATGTCTACTACTTGCTTTGCAAGCTCCGGTTTACGGAAAAAGATAAAGGCATGCAGGCCACCGCTCTTACTGCGAAAGCAAGTAAACGGCACACCATACCTGTCGAACATGCTAACGTATTGCTTTGGATCACACGGATAGCGGTCTATGTCAATAGCAGCAAAGTTGCACTTTTGTTCAACCGTAATCGGCACAACGCCTATGCTTTGCTTGCCGTTCAGGTGATCACTGTATATAGCCGCCGTCAAAGGCTCCCGCTTGGTAAAGCTCTTGCCTTTGCGCTTGTCGCCCTCCTTTAACTTTGCATTTTTGGATTCCGGGACATGTACGCCGTAACAGTTGTCTCGCCCTGCAAATAGCGTCATAAACGCTGTAGAGGCTGGCAGTTCCATTAGCGTAGTCCTTTGGAGGTTACGGACGTGGATTTTTGCAATAGTCGTAGACGTAGGCGTCCCAGAGCTTTGCGCCCTTGAGCCACGCAAAGAATCCCGCAATGCTGTTTCGCATCTCACGTTCGCAGACTTCCACGTCCGTCTGACACGGGACGCGATGCAGGGCCTTTATTGTGCAGCTATCGTCGGCTTCCCACTCCGCCACAATATAGTCAAATGTAGTGATTCCAGTGACATAACAGTAGAATACGTGTTGCCAGCCGCTCTGGTACTTGGACGCGCCTCTGTAGTGGCCAGTGGTCTTGAGGTCTATTATATGCCCTGCGGGCTTGTAGATACTGCCTTTCGGAAAGTATACGTCCAACTTGTTATTAAGCCGGACTTGGTAGACCTCATCGGCGTGAAGTACCTTGATTGCTCCGCGAACCCACCGTTGCCATTCTGCGCCCTCACAAGCTTCAAAAAGCTTTGCAAACGGCTCCGGCTGCTCGTTAAAGGGCAGAGGCAAGTTGCCCGTTTTGCAGTAATGTTCTGCGGCGTCCTCAAACGCGTGCCCCTTGCGTATGGCTTCTGTCTCAACAAAAGGCTCGGCCTTGAGCTTGGATACAATACCTTCCCAAGCACGTTCCTTCCAAGACTGCGGACAGTTACGATAAAAGTCGTAGGCGTCCAATAAAGTCGGGGACAATTTCAGACGCAGAGGAGAGACGCTGTTCCACATATTCAGTGTCCTTTATGCAATATATAAAATCGTGTTGTTGTTGTATAACAAGCAACGCATACTTAACGTCCGCTTTCCAGCACTTGTAGGCGAACTCAGTCTGACCAACCTGCCAATGTACGTCATGCAGGGGAGAGGTGAGGCGTATCTTGCGACAGACCTTGACTTCCAATAGCAGGTAGTCTGGCCCCCTGAACATAACTATATCAGGTATACCGTTCTGAAGCTTGTTCTCAACACGGAAAACGTGCCAGCCGGACGTCCGCGCGGACTTGGACAACCGGGGGTACGCGCTGGCTTCCCTTTCAAAAGGCTTCCCCTTGTAGGTAAACCTGACGCCTACAAGGGGTATGCCCATAAAATCAAAGCGTTCCAGCTCCATACTGGCCTAGAACGGCGCATTATCCGCCGCATCGGAAGGCGTCACGTCGATAGCGCCATGCGGCAAGGGCTCAATGGCGTCCGCGAGAGCCGCATAGTTGACCTGCCTGCCGTCGCTCAGAGCCGCACGCTCAGTCGTAATTGCCTCAAACAGGGCTTTATCTACCCATGAGTCAAAGCTGACGGCGTACCCCGCCCAAGAGCCTTTGTCATTGCTTAGCTGGACGCTATCGAGACGCCAGACGGTATGGTATATCTTGGCCCGAGTTTTGGTGCCGGGGATTATCATCGACGTGAGCAGGCGGTTCCAGCGCCGGGCCTCCTTAAGCTGAGTGCTGGACATGCAGAGCAGACAGACGCCCCACTCGGGCTTGTCCGGCAAGTAGACGTAATATGTATACGTATCAAACAGCTCATTGCCGGTCAGAGGGTCTACGATTTTGTTGTTGATAGTGTCGTAAGCTCCCGTTGCAAGAGCCTTATTGACCTGCTCAGGCGTATACGCCCCTGCAAAACCTCCCCGGTTAGGCTTCCACGAGATGTAGGTACGGTCAAACATCCCCACAATAACGCGAGTCGGCAGAGGTATGACTTCATTTGTGACGTTGTTGTAAAGCATTCCTTCCTCTGCGCCTTCAACGTATGCAGGGTCTTTTTTCTTGCACTGCGGAGAGAGGGTCTGCAACAGACGGATAAAAGGGAACGCTATGACGCTGGAGTCAAGGCGCTCATCACCTCCGCGCCCATCGTCAACAAGGAAATCAAAGACATTCTGGGCGTCGTTATTGACAGCGTTCTGGGACATTGCAATTTCTCCTTTGGGTTATCCGATAAAATACTGGTAGGCAGACACGCCAAGCGAAAACGCGCCAAAGCCAAACGAACCGAAAGCAGCGCTTCCAATAGCGCCAGCGGCATTGGAAGTAGACAGGCCAAACGCAATAGCTCCAAGATAAGACAGGAACAACATTAGGGTCTCCTATAGTTATTAGTCTTTGTACTCGCCGTTGCGCTGCACACCTTCAAACGCCGGAGACAGCGCGTCAAGCACCTGCTCAAAGTAATCCAAGTGATCGGCCTCCTCTACCGCGATGCGGGAAAGCAGTTGCTTGGATACCTCATCCACAGCCGCAAGCTGCTCAACGTAGCCCTGATACGTACTGCGTGTCACCATCTCAAGATGTTGCGCGTAGTTGTAGCAGTCGTTGAGGCTCCCCGGCAGTCTGGGAGCGTCGTCAGCATACGTGCAAGGGACGCCCTTGAGCTGTTTGATACGCTCTGCCAGTTGCTCCGCATGGCGCATCTCGGCTATGGCAATGCGCTTCATGCCGCCCGCCAGCATGTCGTAACCCTTGTCGTTGAGATAGTAGTGCAACTGCATGTACTGCGCAATAGCGGTCAGCTCCATTGACCGGGCAAGGTTGAGGATATCAATGGTTTTCTCGGCGTCGAACATACTAAAGCTCCTTTATTTGACTGTTGCTAGGGCTATCAATCAGGCTATCTGACCGTAGTCTTATGGTAAATGTACGCGGAGATGCCCGGAATCTGGTCAACAGGTACAGCATCCGCCGACTCGTAAAAGTCGTCTGCAAGTCCCGCAACGTCCTTGACATACTTTTTAAGCGTCATCGGATGGACAGTCTTGTTGACTTTCGGGGCAAGGCCGGTGGTCTCTACAATCACCCTGAGCAGAGCTTGCAGCACGGCGTCATCCAGCTTACCGAACTCAAGCGACACCTTGAAAATGGCGTCTTCCCCGCGCTCCGTTGCAAAGGCGTCCAGCTTTTCGATATCCGTCACGCTGGCGCTGACCTCCGTCTTGACCGTTACCCGCTCTCCCCAAGGGGTCTTGAGCTCAGACAGCCCGGATTGCAGCACAAAGTTCGGGATCTCCGTCTGGGAGAGCAGATTGTACCGGAGCTTAGCTTCCTTGAGCTGAGCCTCCAGTGCTTCCACTTCCCCCTGCGCCTGCTTGTAATCCGCAAGCAAGTCCTTAAGTTGTGCCATGTTCAGGGCTTCCGGCTGCGCTGCATCGTTTGCAAGATAGGACAGGTCCATTTGTTGCTCTCCTATTGTGGACGCGGTTGTTACATTTCAGAGGTGTTAACGCCGTCGACTTCTTTTTCAAAAATCAACAGATATCCATCGTCAAAGGTGTAAAAGCCTATAGTGCAAAGCAGGACAAGGAACCTGACAATCTGGATAAACGGGTTCTTGTGCGTGTGTTCAACAACCTGATGCAGGTTGTATCCGCGCTCGTTGTAGTATTCCACGGCCTTTTCAATCTTCCGACGCGGGTTGACAGTAAACCAGCCGATAAGACCGCCGCGCAAGCTAATGCGCACAACTTCGTTTTTCTTGATAGCCATGTGGGGTTCTCCTATGTTGAATTGTTTCTAGGGATAGCGTAAACTCAAAGACTAACGAGAGCTCAGCACACTGTACGGAAGGAACAGCTCCTCCTCATACCATTGCCCCGATTCAAAGCGGGCCATAGCCCGCAGCAGCTCAGGTAGCCTATCCTGTATGTCAATCTCATCGGTGGGCTGGACGTTCAGGTGGCTGCTGAGGAATTGCTTGTACGATTGCTTATTGCCAGTGCAAAACCGCTCTACCAACGCGTCGATGGTCTTGATACCATGCTTGGCTTTGTAGTTCAGCAGCAGCCGCGCGGCGGCCCTGAAGCCGTAGTCAGGACTGGCAAAGATAGCGTGCCCGAACTTATCCTGACCAACCTGCCCAAGCCAATTACTCCCTTTGACGTTGAGCGGATTGTTATTCAAGTGGGCCAACGTGAGCTCTTCGCGGGATGTTTCGGCAGCGTCGCTATGCACAATAACAGGCTTGAGCTGCTCTGCGATATACTGCCGCAAAGCATAGCATTCTTCCTCAAGCGCCGCGTTCTGCTGTTCGCTCAGCTCAAGCAGCCGAGAAGTCTTGTAATTGTTGTAGCAAAGTCCGGCGCTCCCTGCCGCAATAAGCAGGGAGCAGACAAGCAACGAGAAGGGACGTAGCCTTAGCATGTCGCGCTCCTAATGTAGCGTACAAGATCTTCCGCGCGATCTCTCGTAACAGGCAACTCTATGTACGGTGCTACGCCATTGCCGGAGTACCGGATAACGTAGCGCAGAGGGCTATCGGCCAAGTCGTAGTCAAAAGTGTCGCACGGCCGAGAGCGATCATAAAGATAAAAGAACGTGCCTTCCGCGTCGTAAAATCCAATGGCCGTCGCATCCATAGCAATGAGGTTGTCGTTCTGGGCCAGAATCTCGTCCGTGTCGATAAATTCCAAGAGCTTGAACTGGTGCACGGTGGGATGCCCGCATACGTCATAGCGCGGGTAATCCAGCTTCTCCGCGACTTCTTTGAGGACAATAAAGCAATCTCCGGTAGGGACATGCTTGACAACGTAGTAAGCAGACATAGAAAGCATAACGGGTTCTCCTTAGTGCAGTTACTCTGCAACGATCTGCGGCGCGTAGGCACCGTCATCTACATGTTCATCTGCCCATGCGTCGGTATCGGGCAGCTCATCGATGGTTGTTGCGTCCCCTGGCAGCTCGTTGACATCCACCCAGTATTCCCTGCTCCCATCGCAAGAGCTCATATTGAGCGGCACATAGCCCACTCCAGCATGGCCTTACGGGCGTCCTCCAAGGCGGAGAACTTTTCATTGCGGCCGACATTTGCAACTCTGTACATATGAGCTCCTTAGCCAATAATCACGCTTTCGCGGGTTCCAAAAGGCATAGCGTCAAAATCAATGCCGTAGCCGTTGCAAAACTCAACCATCTCCGCTAAGTACGCGTCGCTGATTAACCCATTCTTCGCCTTGTTGACAGTCAGCTTGCCGGTATAGCTATCATACTTAGCCCAAGTGCCCTTGTCGCCGCGACGGGCAAAATCACGGTGCTGGAAAATCACAAAGTTGCTGGAATTGAGGTTCAGAGTAGTCATGGCGGGTTCTCCTTGATAAGCATTGCCGTTGAGATATGTATGCGACAATCGGCGACGAAAGTCAAGCGTTTGGGGAAAATTATTTTCCCACTTTCCAAAATTTTCATCTAAGCGCTCAAAACGCCTAACGAAAATTCTTTGCGCACGCCTGATTTACACCGTTTACACCTACTTCATGCCGTTCGCATCAGGAGCTCACAGCCTAACGCGTCCCGGTCAATGCCTGCCATGCAGTGGCACTTGCCTCTCATCAGAGCCTACAGCCTAAAGCTATCTCCTAAGTACCACCAATGCCTGCTGACATATACTTATAACCTGAATATGTCCCCTGCCCCCTCATATTTATTAAACAAAGCGTTGAGGTCTTTGCCTGCCTTGTTGTTGTCGTACACAGCCTGCTCAAACGGCACGTCGATAAGGATATCCTTATACACAGGGCTCTCGACAATCCCAAGCCGGTGAGACCTGTCCTCAGCTTGGAGCCGGTCTTCCGTATTGTAGCTCCGACTGTACCAGTACTGCGTCGTGACGTTTTGCAGGTTGAGGCCGTAGCCGACGATGCTGGCATTGCACACAATCCCTTGCAGCTCTCCGCGCTTGAGCTGATCAATGTACGTATCCCGCTCAGGCTTGGGCGTACTGCCATAAATAAGCGCCACGTTGTACTGCTCTTTCAGGGCCTCATAGATCATTTCCAGCTCGGCCCGGAACGCCGCGAACACCATAAACTTGGCCTCTCCAAGCTCTTCCAAGTCGTTCAGCAACCAAGTCAACTTAGGACTGCCAGCCTCAAGACGTTGTATCCGCATCTCGCCGTCCTCATCGGTATACGGAAATGATCCACCGCATACTTGCAATACGCGGATACCAAGTGCAGCTTTGTTCTGTACTGTCAACACCTGCCCACCGTACTCGGATATTGCGTACTTGGTCAGTTGTTTCAACACGTCCTTCTGCTCCGGGGACGGCGGGAGCTTTACAACCTGATACACTTTTGGCGGCAGGTCAGTCTCAGAGTCATCAACGAAATCTACAAACTCTCCAAGCTGCTTTTTGAGTTGAGGGATATACTTGTAAGGCGCGTAGTCCTTATGCGCCGCAATATACCGCACGTCTTCCGGGTGCAGTCCAAGCTCCTGCGAAATCGTATACGTTACACTGACCTTGGCATCCTGATTCAGGGCGTAATAGTTATACCTGTTCAGTGCGCTACGGCAGATATTCCACGTTCGCGCGTCAATGATAGTTGTAATCGGCACATTACGTCCGGAGCGCATTTGCACCTGCCTCTGCATCATAACAGTATGCCGCATCTGGAACCGTGAATACGACATGCTCAATATGCCGGGGTCTATGCAGTACATAAGAGACCATACGTCACTCGGGCGCTTGCTCAGCGCAGTGCCCGTCATAACGCCTACCGGCCCCTGCACAGCCTTGCGCAGATTGAGTAAGTTTTTAGTGCGGGCGCTTGACGGATTTTTAATGCGCGTCGCTTCGTCTATGATTATTGCAGTACGCTGTGGTACTACAAAGCGTTTTATAACATCGTCCGCCGAGTTGCGGCTAAATACGTCAATGTGTATTGACATAAATGCAAGGCGGCGTGCCGCAGTTTCCAGCTTGGTAAAGAAGGCATACTGCTCATTGATAGCCTTTCGCAGTCGAGACGGCGAAAAGGCGTATGCAGCGTATTCCTCTCCGCAGTGCTTTGGCAGCTCCTCATTAACCCATTGCTGATGCACAAGGTTAGGCGCAACAATCAGTACCCGGTCAATGCATCCCTTGCGATACCAGTACGTCGCCAAGTCAATAGCAACTTTGGTTTTGCCACGTCCCATTGTCCAAAACAACGCAAAGAACGGCTGATCCTTATACCTCAAAAAGGCAAGAGCCTGCCTGCGCAGAGGCGTTGTCTTCATCGCGTAGGCGCTCTTTACATAGCTGCAAAGCTCTTCCTTGCGCATTTGCAAAGCGGCAGTGTAGCTAAGTTCAGACGGCTCAGTAACGCCTTGCGGCTTATCTACAGTACTGTCTAACATACGGGTTCTCCAGCTCATGCAAAGGGATAAACGGCTTGTGTCCAATACGGACACACTTGATCTTGCGCAGTTGCAAGCCTTTGGTCAGCATCTTTCCGGATATGCCCGCCAATTGGCGAAACAGCGTCCAAGTAAGATACGGTACGCCGTCCAGCAGGATGCGGTCTGCGTCTCGGATTTCAAGGGTGTACGTCTCCGGCTCGTAATCCAGAGAGTTCAATGGTGCTTTATTATACATTACTGTCTTCCTGTGGGCCTATGGTTCGTGCGCCTCTCCAGCTCAAGGAGCCTTGCTCTTGTTACGTACTTCCTGTCGTAATACTCGCCTTCATCGCGCAGATAAAAACGCAGCCAAACGCGACTTATATCAGTCGTATAGCAGTATAGGCAGTCCCTCCCAAAGTCCTTGATAAGCAGCAGGTCTCCGGGCAATAGCTCAACCTCAACCTTTTCATTCCACTGGTTTTTGCCCCGCATATGGCGGCGCTTAATAATCGCTACAACCTGAGCATAATCCGGTCTGCATGTCTTAAGGCGCTCCTGCTCTGTCCAATAGGCAGAGCACAAAGCTCTGAGCGCGTCTGCCTCATTGCGGATGCAAGGCTTCAGCGCCTTTTTGGACAGCTCCTGCAACAGCCTTTCTGACGCTTTTACAAACGCTAACAAGTCCATGATCACCTCTTGCAACGCGCTAGAAAATCTGACTATCCATAAAATCCTCATCCAGAAGGCAGTCTTCCGGGCGTTTGTCAATGCGGAATCCAATCTCCCAGTCAATCCGCGCATGGGATATCCTGCGATTGCGCCCGCTGATATCCTGTCCGTCAACTGTCACAACCCGGCCATAGTATTCCGGCCTCAGGATTACCTTACCGTCGCTATCCATGTGCGACATGGCCCGGCGCAGTCCCAGAGGCAACCCGCTCACCGTAGCAATCCAGTAATCCTGCTCAACGGTGCCGTCGCTCTTGACCAACTGCACTCCAAGCTTAAGCCCTGCAATCAGGCCCTTGGGCGTATACTCGTCTCCAATGGTATATCCAATGACATAGGCGTCTATGTCATTGGCGCGGGCGTATGTCATCGTCCGCTTGTACTTAATACAGGTATCCGGATAGCGCCGCCTTGCAACAGCGCAACGATACGGCTGGCGCAGGTTCTTTAGCATCCCGCCCTCTTTGCCGGAGTTGAGCAACGCTTCTAGCCTTTGGCGCTTGTTTACAAGCCAGAGCTCAGAAGGCTTGAACAACCCTGATTCATTGCAAAACTTTACAAGTTCTTCGCGGCGACGCTGGAAGGGCACAGCAGTGTTGATTACGGGCGCATCGGCACTGCCCTTATACTCAACGTTCAGTATATCAAACGGTACAATCTGCAACGGCGCGTCAGTGCGTTGGAGAGCACGGGACTCCTCAGCATCCATTGCCAGCAGGGCCGTCACGGCGTTTAGGTGAGACGCGCTCCAATAGCCGTCCGCATGCTCAATCAAGCCCTCTGTAAGGACTTCACAATCCAATATAAAAGGTCTCTTATAAATGTACGAGAAGGCAGTCAGCGGCTGAAAATGTGTCAGTCCTGCGTGTCTGACGGGGATAAGAATCTTGTTGGTGTACTCAACAGGCAGGAACGTCTGTACCGACTTATTCCGTCCAAAGGCGGTGAACCCTTCTTCTGGATGGTAGCACAGCACAATCCGGCATCCGTCATACTTTTCCTCAAGCGCCCAAACGTCGCTATCAAGGACGGCGTCCTGTACAGCGGGCTTGAGCTGGTCAAAACGAGCAGCCAACTGCACGTCGCCAAGTGCCCGGCGTATGCTAAAACCATGAGAGGTAACGCCTTCAGCTTCGCACCGTTTAATGTACCGTCTAGCGTAGTGGGTAGCAATCACGTTTTCGAGATCGCTGCTTAGGATTCTGCCGTTCCGGCCAGAGCCGGACTCAGGCAGCCGCAGGCCAAGACGTGCAATGGTATCTAAGAGCTTGGTTGTTTTCATTTGGGGTTCTCCTATTCAGTGGTTGAACTTTCGCGAAATTCCGGGTGTGGAAAATCCGTTTCCAGCTATCCTGCCTTAATCCATTCCAAAAGTCAAGGGGGAATTCTCGCCGTTGGAAAATTATTTTCCCGTTTCGTTCAAGGGGGCCCTACGTGATCCAGTCGCCCGGAAAGCCTAGCAGCCGTAAGGCTCCCCGTTTTTTAATTCACTAGAATTGGTAAAAGGCAGCAAAACGTTGCAGCCCAAGGGCTGGAGGGCGGCTGGAACTTCGTTTCGTTCCCGTTCCAGCCGCTGTATAAAACACTAGTTCAACTGTAGTTTAGTTGCAGTTCAGTTGCAGAATCTTTCCGTTCAAGGAAAGAAAGCTGCAAAGGTACACTAGTGGAGCTGCATAAAATTGGCAACGCCTAACAGTCCTTGCGCAACAGGGGTATGCAGGTGGGTACAGGAGAGCACAGGTAAAGCGCAGGAGGGATACAGGTGGGCTACAGGAGAGCAGGAGGGATAATTGGAGAAGGCAAAAGGTCTACAGAAGAGCAGGTTGGAGTGTCGCCTGTCCTGTGCGCTAGCCTATCGTTTGTTCCAATCTCATATTTATGCGGCACGAAATTCCTTTTCCCTGTCAGATTCAGTAATTTCGAGAACTCACAGAAAAGGTTCTGAATATCATTGCCACGCAGCCGCAGGCCGTTCAGCAGCGGAAATCCAAGGGAGTGCAGGCCAAGCTGAGCCATAGCCCGCAAAACAATGGGCATCTGACGCGGTCTTATGCCCGGAAAAACATAGCGCATGCCCTTCACACAGCCCGACCCCGGTACAATAAAGCTATCGTAGTCAACGGAAATAGGCGAAAAGTAGCTGAAATCCAGTGAAAACTGATAGCTCAGGAAGTCGCCAAAGCCCCTGTACCTGCTGAAAATATGGAAATTGCGCTTCAATTCATGCGGGGACAGGCGGATTTTCAGGAGGTCTCCGCTCTCTACCATGCTGCACAGACGCGTAAAATACAGCTCAGTCCAGCCGCTAAAGCCCTGAGCTCCCGGATGTGCAAGCATGTAGGCGCTGTTAAACAGGCCGTCCTGCACAGTTGTCCACTGGTATATCTGGGACACAACCTTCAGGATATCCGGGCCGGTAACGGCAAACAATGCGGTTTTATACTCTTCAGGTATCCGCTCCCACGTTTCAATGCTGTTGAAGACCTTGAAAATGTACAGCGCAACGGCCTGATTCAGGGGTTCCCTTATGTAGGGGGCAGTTGTGTAAGGGGCGTTTGTGCAGGGCGCAGCGGTATTCAGTACGGCAGTCAGAGCCTCCGGATGCTTTGCGTGAGGAAGCGCCCATTGATATGCAAGAGAGATGACGTACTGGCTTGTGCGGTCAAGGAATCTGTAGCTGTTGGTAAACTTTTTTGTGCTCAGCGCGTGCGCTACCTGCTCCGTATTCAAGGGTAGCCGCACGTCTGCGGTATAGGCGTCCAGCGCCTGCAAAGTGGCTATCGGTATGCGCTGTTTCCTGCGCTGGAGATAGCGTATCTGTCGCTTGATTGAAAATTCCACAAAGACTTCAAACATTTTTAGGTCTACGGAAAAGCGAAAGGCAGAGTCAGTGCGGTTTACAGAAGGGAGTTTTGCAGAATCAATGTGGCTTGCAGGGCGCAGCGCAGAACGTGCAGAAGGGCTCTTCAAAGCCCTTAAGGGTGTACTTTCAGCAAAGCGGAAGGCAGAGTCAGCGTAATTTTGAATGGTGTTTGCAGGGGCGACAAGCGCCTGCACAAGCGCATTCAGACGGTTTAGATAGCTGTACAACGGGTCAGTGGGCATAGAATCTCCTTGTCAGTGAGTGTAATTAGGTAGCGCAATTGGCGCTGATTCAGTGTGTCTGAGGCATGGAATCAGCGTACATGATCGGCACTTGTTCAGCGTATCAAACATACTGATTCATGGGTCAGAAACACAAAATCAGCGTGCAATAAGTCTTCTATTGCCGTTCTTGAGAAAGAAGTCAATCCCTTTCAAAAGACGCGTTTTCGGATGGGAAACGGATTTTCCACGAAAATGAGAAGCGTTGGAATTCATCCCAAGTTATTGAAATGATTGGTAAAGATTTTTTAGTAAGTTATTTCAATAGGTAAGGCGACAAGTGGTTGTAATAACTGGAAATAAAAGTTTAGTGAGCTGTTTCAGTAGGTTATCGTGCAAGTATCTGTAATTACAGGCGAAAAAAGCTATTTTTCGTGCATTTTCCCGCAAGGCGTTCAGGCCGTGGGCTTTGCGGGAAATCTTAGACTAACCTGTCGGAATAACTAACGAAAAATAAGTTAAGTAATTACAGACACTTAAAAAAATTGACACTCAAATAATTCAACTTTTTCGGGGGGGTAAAAAAGTCGTGTTATTTCAGTGAGATGGCGAAACGGTACGATTTTTGAGGCCGATTTTCAGTATGTTTTGTTTCCCCAAAAACACTTGACTTTCCCGCAAAACGTAGGCGGCCAATCGCCCCGCGTTTTTCCGAAAATGCGAAGCATTAGCGATAAGCACTATCTTTTGGATAGTGTACACTTTACGATAAGTGTTCGGAATCGCTGTAAATCAAAAAAGTCAAGTGGTGCCAAAATGACGTTAATGGCTGAAATTATTAGGGATTCCCGCTAACCGTAGGGACAGTAGCTAAATCTCAATTGGAAAATCGGACGGCCAAAGCAAAAGTTTGATTAATCAAACACGTCTGTTTTTACGCTAAGTGCCCGTAATTTTAGAAGTTCTAAATTTCACAATCGAAGTTTTTTGATTTATTCTTATAAGAACAAAGTTGCGCAGAGGAATGTATCTTAGAACATTGCAGCTATTGAGCCCTTCCAAGACGCACATGGCCGAGCGGGTGCATGAAGGGCTTAAGCCTCCGGCAGGGGTGCCTTCGCTGGCGCGTGTGCTAGCGCGAGCCCGCGCGTATTTCATAAATCGCGCGTATCCTTTGAACTAAGGGCGCGTAACCTATTGAAATAATAGGCCATCCTGCATGCGGCACGTTTGTTCTGTGAACCAAGTGCGCGTAACCTATTGAAATAACAGCGCATCCTGCATGCGCCAAGGTTGCCGCAAAGCCAGACTGAATTGAGTTCGCCGCGTCCTCACTGCGACGTTTGCAGACGCGACTGCACGCTCTTGTCTGCGCTCATTTGCCCGCCTGTCCTGCCCGTCACCTGCCGCAAGCCAATCTGCCTTTGACTGCGCATGTCCTTGTCTGCACAAATCGCATTTTACGCAATTTTGTGCTTGACATTTCCGCCGTCCTGCGACACACTCTGACTCACGTTCGGGCTGGCGTTGCGCAGCATACTGCCACGCCGCAGATTATCGCTGAACTGCGCCAGCCTTATTTTCAACGCAAGGAGAACCGTATGTCTGACGAACTGACCATCGTGAACGACGCCCCCATTGAAGCCACTGAAGCCACTGAAGCCAAGGAAGCCGCCGCAACCAGCCACAAGGAAGCTCAGTCCAAGGCCCGCGCGTACCTGCGTGCCGTTGCCGCCGGTCAGCATCCGGAAATCGCGTCCAGCACCCCTGACACGGTTATGGACGCCCTGTGTGTCCTGTTCCCTGTCAAGGCCGCCAAGAGTGCCGCTGGCGCAGGCCGTCTGACCGTGATTGACCGTATCTGCGCCATGTTCCCGGAAGTCGGCGCGGAAGTGCCGCTGCTGGACATTTTCCGCGAGTTTCGCATGGGCGTTGCCGAGATGCGCATCCGCATCCGCGAGTGCATTTACAACCGCCCTGCCGAGTCCCGCTACTGGATCACGTACAACCCGCACACGGAAGTCTACCGCCTTGAGGGCATCGGAGCCAATCCGCCCGAAGGCTGGAAGGGCGTCCTGCCCAAGGAGATGCGCTAGCACAGGCTTCGCGGCACATTGAGCAGCTTCAGCGGCGCTGCTGAGCGACTCTGACAAAGGCCCTGTCTCTCACTGAGACGGGGCCTTTTCGTTGCTCAAGGCTCTGACAGCGCAGCGGCGTTGAACGCATTGAGCCCATTAAGTTGCGTCAGCGGCTCTGCTGGCCTACCTTTTATATAGGGCAGACCTTGCCTTGTATGCCCGTTGCAAGCGTTTAATTTCCCTCCTGTGGAGCGTTTCGGACATTGGCTAGAGGTGGGCCTAGCTTTGGCCTCTTCTCGCCTTCTGGCGGCCGCCAGAAGGCTTAAAATACGTGCGCTTATAATTTCAGCCATTTAGAGAAAATGCCCGTTGGCAGCTTGGACAGCCCCTGACCCTGTGCCCCCTGCGCTGTTCGCAGATGCCCGTTTGAGGACGCTAGCAGCCCCGCTGGAGGCCGTTTATGGGACTGGCTAGGGGTGGGTCTAGTTTTGGGCAGTTTTCGCCTTCTGGAGGCCGCCAGAGGGCTTAAAATGCGTGCTCTTATAATTCCAGACACTTAGCGTAGAACGCCGCAGGAGACGCGTTTGAAGCACTGCCTAGGTGCTGGCCTAGCTTTGGCCTCTTCTCGCCTTCTGGCGGCCGCCAGAGGGCTTAAACGGTGTACAGCAGATTTTCAGGCGTTTTCGACTGGTTACGGTACAACGGCATTTCAATAGCGGCGCAAAGCCTAGGGCCGCTAAGACTTTCTATTAATTTACGACGTTACATTAGACGTTTCCGCGAAAATACTAGAAGTATATTAGAAGCGTACTAGAAACGCATTAGACGCGTATTAGACGAACATTATCGAAAGCGCCAAGCCACTAGAGCCGTACTATTGAAGTGCCGACTTTCGCCCGGACAGACGGACGGCCGTCTGGAAGGCGGCTTCGTTGGACGATTGGCCGGAAGTCGGGCAACGTTTCGCTTTACTTTTAAGGCGGCTTTGGGCATAATCTGCCTAGGTTGGACGGGAGGGGCCGGGCGTTGCCTGGGCAGCGCAGAGCGGGCCTCCCCGTACTCCCCTCAGATACAGGCACATTCCCTGAGCGCATACTTATTTACTGAATATCCTCACGGCCGCCATACGAACCTGCTGGCAGTCGTCTGTTTATCTGCTTACATAACGTACATTGAATCCGTATATCCCCATTGCGTGAGAGCTTTGCCATGTCCGCGCCGTCATATGAAACATTGAAAGAACAGGCTGATTTTATCCGCGCTCAGCCTGTTGACAAGATACCTGAGCTGATCAGCTATGCTTTGTTGAATTGGCAGCTCGTTGGCGACGATGCTGAGGCGTTTTACGCGCTATGTGCCGGACATGACTTTGGCACGGGCCAGTATGACGATGTGCTCATCACTAAGGATTGGCTCAAGCAGTACGCGCGTTATCGGAGCATTGGTATGTCGATCACTGACGCAGGCCGTGCTCTGGGACTTGTACCTGAGCGGATGCGCAGGATTGTCAGCGGAGAGCGTATTAAATCCTTGCAGGTTTATGAGCGGATTGTAGAAGTTGAAGTCAAGTCGCCCATACATACCAAGTTGCAGGCGCTTGAGGCGGTTGATATGGCTCTCGCTTCCGGTGACTCCGGCACTGCCCTGAAGGTACTGGAAAAACGGTACAGCAAAGAGTGGTCTCCGGAACCTGCTGTTGTGGTCAATAACAATGTGGCCACAAACAAGGTGGAGCTCACGTCCGAAAATTGCGAGTCCCTTGCATCGGCAGCGGCAGAACGGCTGCTTGAACTGCGAAAGGCGCGTAAGGAACGCAACAGCAGAGAACGCAATAAAGAGCGCAAACAGTAGGTGTTGACGTGGCTATATCCAATGAACCAATTACAGGCGCTACCAGTTTTACACTGGCAGAGCTCTGTCGCTCACGCACTGCTGAGCATCTGCGTCTGGACAATACGCCGAACGCCGATGAGATAGCGCGTCTTGAGTATCTTGCACGGACGGTATTGCAGCCGTTGCGGGATCACTTTGAGCAGCCGATTGTTGTTGACTCGGGGTTCCGGTCTGAGGCCGTCAACAATGTTGTAGGCGGCTCTCCCACCAGTTTCCACCGCATTGGCGCAGCGGCGGATATCCGCTTTGAACGGAGCAGCGGGAGCTCATTGATTGAGCTCTTTACCTACGTCTACAAGTCCCTGCCGTTTACTGAGCTCATAGCGGAAGAGTTGCCCGCAGGCTGGATACATGTTGCAGTGGTCAAGGGCAGAGAAGCTGAGAAGCAGACAAAGTACAAGCATGCCGGGGCGCAGGTTGTGAGAGCGTCCTATGACGTTTGCATAAACCAGATTGCGCAGTGTTTGTAATACACTGTTGTGAGTGTAAGTTGTCATGGGCAAGACTTTTAGTATAATTGCAGGTGCGCTGGCTGTGCTGCTGATGCTCAATTCCATGCGTCTCATGGAGATTGAAAATAGCGAACTTAAAAGGCAGTTGCATCAGGTGCAGACAGAAGTACAGTTCATGCAGAAAGTGTCAAACAAGCTCGACACGGTATTGTCGGAATGGGATTATGCGCATAAAGCATTATTGCAGCAGCAGGCTTCCACGATGCGCAAGCTGGAGAAGAAGCTTGAAGAATCTGAGGCTCTCACTCAGTGGGGCAATGTTGTTGTGCCTGATTTTGATCTTGACAGCCTGCTCAAGGACAGTGTACGTGCCGGTCAGTCAACCCATCCCGACTTACCTCCTGACGCCAACGCCGTCCAGTGAGCTTGGCGGCGGTGAGATAACCAACAAGCAGTTGTTACAGTGGGGATTGGAAAACTACTACAATTTACAGCAGTGTAATGCTGACAAGCGGACTGTAAAGACGTTCATAGACGCTGGCCCTGATATAGGTGCAGAAGATGGACTTGGAACAGCTCAAAGCGACAGGCAATACAATAAGTGAAGCTAGCGTCTACTGGGATATATTGAAGAACCTGCTCCCTCTTACGTTAGTTGGCGGGGCGACGGCTATGGCGACGAACTTCTCACGCATCTTGAAGAAGTACACTTGGGGCGAACGCATATTGACCAGTGTCAGTGTTGTTGGTGTGGGGTGTGTTGCCGCCGGAGTTGCTGCACTGGGGTTGTCGCTGTTTTTGAAGCAGCCCACCCCTGAATTGCAGATTGTTGCGTCGTCTATTGCAGGTGCAACAGGGCAGAAGATTTTTGACGTTTACGGCTCCCGCATCCTTGGCAGATTTTACACGGAAGCCAAGGACACGAGCGCGGACGTTTCGCAGGACGCTCCCTCCCCCGGGCGCACTGACGGACACGGGCCGAGAGACGGCTCAGGCCACGCGGGCCGTCTCTCCTAACGTTTTGTTATAAATCTCGGTTGACCTTCTCCACATCCGGGACAGCAGGACATGCGGTACTCTCCCGCGACGGGAGGGGCGTTGGTATGGGTTCTCCGGCGCTCCTCCCCACTGCTAAAATCAACGCGACACAGTTGACGTGCATCACGAGTAGTTGACATGTACTACGAGTAGTTGTAATGTACTACGATCTTTTTGATTACAGTGATCGCGTGGCGGGTGAGAACGGAGAGGCGTTTGCTGACCTGCCTTATATGCACGATCTTTGTGAGGCGCTGGAACGCTGTGTAGTTGGAGACCTGCCGGACGGTAAGCAAAATCTGCTGATCACTATACCGCCCCGGCATTATAAGACTACGTTCACGTCGCAGAACTTTGTGGCGTGGTGCTTGGCAGAGGTTGCGCCGGATTGCCAGTTTATACTGACCTCTTATGCGGCTGAGCTTGCCACAACCAACTGCATGGCGGTCAAGAGGATTTTGCAGCAGGAGTGGCACAAAGAGCAGTATCCTAACACTAGGATAGCGCGGAATGAAAAAGACCTGCAAAAATACTTCCGCACAACCGCCGGTGGGTCTGTGTACGCTACCGGCATGGAAGGCTCAATCACCGGCTTTGGCGCAGGTAAGACTCGTCGGGGTTTTGGTGGCGCAATAATCATAGACGATCCGCTCAAAGCCTCCGATGCCACGTCCGCAACGATGCTGGAAAACAGCGTGCGGTATTATCTCAGTACTCTGAAAAGCCGCCGCAACAACGCCGCTGCAACGCCTATCATATTGATTATGCAGCGTTTGCACGTAGATGACTTAGCGGGATGGGTGTTGAAGAACGAGCCTGATTATTGGTATCATGTTTCGTTTCCGGCTCTGACAGACGGCAAAGTGTTGAATAGCGTCACAACGACTGTTGAAGAGCTGGAGCTGATGAAGGCTGTTGACCCTGTTACGTTTTACGGACAGTATCAGCAGTGCCCGATAGTACCGGGCGGCAATATTATCAAGCTGGATTGGTGGAGTACATATGATCCAGTTGAGCGTAGACCTGATGGACTACGTTATATTACCGCTGACACTGCATTTAAAGAGCATGACGACAATGATCAGAGCGTGTTGCAGTGCTGGGAGGCCACTGAGCAGGGGCTGTACTTCATAGACGCCATGTACGGCCGGTGGGATTTTCCACGGTTGTTGTCTAATGCCACTGCGTTTTATAGAGTGTGTGGGCAGCCCCGTGAGTTTTGGATAGAGGATAAGGCGTCTGGTACGCCTCTCGAGCAGATGATGAGCGATAACGGCTTGCCTGCTCGTGCGTGGAAGCCTGCTGCGTTTGCCTATCCCGATGATAAAGTCGGGCGTATGCAGGCGGCTAGCTGGATTGTGCACGGTGGCAAAGTGTTCCTGCCCCGCGGCAATGTGCCGGTACGTATTAGTGATGATCGTACCGAGTACTTGAGCCCCGGAGCAGCGGCACTGATGGAAGAAGCGGCAATGTTCAGCCGCGACATGTCACATAAGCATGACGATCATTGTGATGCCTTTACAATGGCCGTCAGCTTGTATCAGGACTTGGGCGGCAAAGCCTGAGCAGAGGATTGTAACGATGATGTTTGCTGCATGGGTTTTCGGTGTTGTCTGCGGTGTGGTTCTGGCCTTCATAGGCTACAAATACTACGAAAAGAAACTGGACAAGTAGCCCACTGAATCGCATCCTACGCCCTCCGCTGTAGTATCAGGTGACGTGACATGTATAGAGTTCCAAGGCGCGTAATACAGCCCCAGACCAGACGCAGACTGCACAATACGCTTGTGTCTGGCGCTGGCGCTAACACTACGGGAGACCGTGGCGCTGTGCAGTCTACTGCATATGCGTCTAACTCTCCGTATTACAAGAACAATTTCTTGGAACGCTATCAGGAGTACGTCAACCTGTACGACACGTCTTGGGAGGCGCGTAAGATTATTGATATCCCGGTTGACGATGCAATGCGCCAGCCTACTATCCGTGAGGGACTGTCTCCAGAGGATGAGAAGCTTATTGCGGACAAGTGGGAGGAGTTCGGCGTTGAACGCCAGCTCAGGCGTTGTATGAAGCAGGAGCGGCTGCTTGGCGGCTCTGTGCTGTTGGCCATTATGCAGTTGCAGAACGGAGAAGACCTTGCACAGCCGCTCAATGAAGCCAATGTGCAGCCGGGAGACTTGCTTGCCCTGAACGTAATTGACCTGTCCAAGCTCTCCCGTAGCAGGGTGCAGTTCGATCCGTTTTCTGCTGACTACGATACGGTAGAATCGCTGAGCATCGACGGCATTGAAGTCAACGCCAATCGCATGGTGGTGTTTGACGGCAATGCGTTGTTTGGACGCAATAGCCAGCGGCTGATGCAGCGCATGCGGTTTAATCCTCTGGGCTTTGGAGACAGCAAGCTTGCCCCGCTGTGGGATGTCCTGATGCGGTCTATTGGCACTCAGCAGGGCGCATACCAGCTCGTCAACAAAGCCTCCATGTTGTTGATGACTGTCGAGAATCTGCGGGCCATGAAGGCAACAGAATCTGTTGCAGAGGAGAAACTGCGGGAGCTGGTTAACCAGCTATCCATTTACAATGCCGCGCTGATTGACGGCAAAGGCGTCACCATTGACACTAAGGCGACGGCCTTTGGTTCCGTGCCTGAGCTGTTGCTGACGTTTACGCAATTTTTGGCGGCGGCGTCGGATATCCCTGTCACTCGGTTTATGGGCTCTTCCGCAGAGGGCATGAACGCCACAGGGGAAGGAGACGCTCGCAACTATTACGATATGGTTGACAGCATGCGCAATAATGTGCGCAAGCCCGCTGAGCGCCGCATCATTGACTGGATTGGCTACAGCACCTACGGTTACAATGAATGGAAGGCGCGTTCTGCTGACCTCACTCTTACATATGAGCCGCTCTGGAACCTCAACGCAGTAGAGCAGGCGACGCGTGACGAGATTGTTGTGCGCATGATTGCCAACATGTTTCAGATTGGCATGATATCTGCGGACACGGCCGTGGAAGAGCTCAATAAACGCGAGTTGTTTGAGACCCGCTTGAAAGCAGAAGAGGCGTTGCTGGACACTACACTGCCGCCTAGCGACGTTTACGGAGATGCCAATGCCTTTGCAGGTAGCGGGCCAACTGCCGTCGCGCACGTTTAGGCCGGGAAGGCCGTCGCGGACAGTGCGCGGCGTGCGTGGTAGCAGCAAGACTGCCGCCGCGTTTTACAGGGAGCTGCGGGTGCTCATGGGGCCTGTAGTGCAGTCCGTTGAGGACATGACTGCGTGGCTTGCAAGCAATCCCGGCCCTGCCACTGCAATGGCCGCCCTGACGGCGCAGAAAGAGCGGTGGCGTAGAGTGCTTGGCCCGTCCATACGAGCAATCGCTCGCAAGTGGGTTGAGCTGGAAAGCGAGACAGACCGCAGGCGCTTGGAGCAGCAGATTGCCAAGGCGTTGCAGGTTGACGTAGTATCAATATTTGACGATGAGGATCTGCTCAATGCCGTTGAGCTGATGCAGGTGCAGGCTGTCAACCTGATTACGACAATGCCTGACACGTACTTTGACAAAGTTGCAATGTATACGATGCAGTCGTATCAGCAGGAGCGTCTGCCAGAGGGGCGGAGCCTTACTGAGCAACTGCGGGAGCTGCATAAGCAGACATATGAGCGTGCCAAGCTGATAGCCGTTGACCAGACGCAAAAGCTGCATTGCGCTGTGACGCAGGCCCGTCAGACATCACTTGGTATTGAAGAATATATCTGGCGAACGTCCAATGATGAGCGTGTTGTTGGCACGCCGGGCGGTGTAAGTCCGCAGGGCAATCCGAAACACGAAAATCACTACGTCCGCAACGGTAGAAAGTTTCGATGGGATAGTCCGCCCTCTGATGGGCATCCCGGCTGGCCAATACGTTGTAGATGCTGGGCCGATCCGGTTATTGACTACAGCAAGCTGAATTTAAGATGAGATACGTCAACACCAATAAATTTATCAACTGGCGGATAGATGAAGACGGCATGTTGCGCGTAACAGCGCGGGTATTGCCGGAAGGCGTCTTTGAGTATCTGCCAGAAGACTCGCCTGCTGGCACGAAGACTGACGAGCGCGGACATTGCTGGCACTATATTCCGCGCCAGCAGTTTACGCAAGAGGCGCTGAAGTCCCTTGAGGGCAAGCCTGTTATTGTTGCAGACCACGTTTGGCGCGATACAGACAATACCCTGAAAGACGGGTTGACGGTGGGCACTGTCGCAGGCGCTCCGAAAGTTGACGGGAAATATATCGTTGCTGACTTTGTTATCTATGACAAAGATGCAATAGCGGCGATCAAGCAAGGTAAATTGATTGAAACGTCAGCAGCTTATGATGGTGATTGTACCGTGCAGGAAGGCGAGTTTGCCGGAAAGCACTACAACGCTATACAAAGCAATCTGCGGTTCAATCACGTTTTGTTATTGCCGGAAGGCAAAGGCCGATGCGGACACGATAATCGCATCGTGAACAGTAACTCTCGTAAGGAGATCAACGTTATGCCGACTGTGATCAAGAAAGAGTTTGGCAATCGTCGCGTCGACTTTGCGTTCCAGAACGAAGACGACGCCAAAGAAGCCGAACGCATGTCGGAAGAGACTGCGACGCTTAACGCCGCAGAGCTTGAGGACGCAATGAAAATCGCCAACGAAGTCAAGGCGCAGCTTGACGAGCTGCAAAAGAAATATGACGACGCTATGGTGACGGTTGAAGCCCAGAAGGCCGAAATCGACAAGCTCATGAGCGCCGAGACGCAGGAAGCTATGGCGCAGGAAGCCGCCGCCCAGAAGGAGGCGGAAGAAGCCATTATCAACACCTGCGTGGAAAATGAGGTGGTGGAAGAGGCCAAACGGGAAGAGGTATGCAATCGCATTGCCAACTGCAAGACCTTTGCGGAGCGTCGTCGCATCGTTGTGCAGAACGCCCTGAACATCCCGGACGAGCAGTTCTCCGCTTGGAGTCAGGATAGCGTTGACGGCGCTTTTGAGGGCCTCAAGGCCACTGCCAAGCAGTCCGCTGAAAGGCGTCTCGCCAACAGCAAGTCTCCTATGGGCGGCGCGAAAGCCCGAGTGCAAAATTCCGCGCTCAGCTCCCTTGACCGTATTTTCGGGGCCGTCCGTCTCAACAACAGCAAGCACGCAGAGGACAAGTAATGTATACTCCCAAACGCGGTTTTGCGCAGTCCCATTACTATGATCAGATGGCGACTGCCCTGTCTGGCATGCTCGCCAATGCGAGTGATATCAACCTGACGGACTCGGCCTTTGTGACTGGTGTGGAGTCTGAGGACGGCCTTGTGGCAGGTATTGCCGTTTGCGCGGTGCCCGCTACCCAGTCCAACCGCCCCGGCGTCAATTTTGCTATGGTTCGCCCCATGTATCCCGGAGCGTCTGGCAATGCCGTTGCTGGCATTGTTGTGCGCAATCAGTGGATGCGCACCAATAGCAAGGGTGAAGCCTGCTTCTACAATGAGGACGTCTGCAACGTCCTGCGTGCCTCTCGCGTCGGCGGACGTATCTGGGTGAAGCTGGAAGGCACTGCTACCGCCGTCCAGAATGGCAAGGTTTACTGCATTGTGCAGAACACCGGCTCCAACAAGAACACCATCGGCGCGTTTTCTGCGGCTCCTATCACCGGAACCGCTACGCCCACTGCCGCTACGCTTGTCGGCGGGACGTTTGCCTACAAGGGTTCTGCGCTGGAAGACAACGCCAACGGCGGCTTTGATATTACCATCGACGGCATGTCGTACAAAGTCAAGGCTTGCGATCTGCGCGAAGCTACCACCATTTCCGCCGTCGCCACCAAAGTACAGGTCGCCCTTGAGGACGTTACCAAGGGCAAGGCTGAGGTGACTGTGGACGGCAACGCTCTGCGCATCACCAGCAAGACTACTGGAGCCGAGAGCAAGATTACCTATGCTTACGCGCCTACCGACACTTCCGATCCCGCGGACATCAGCGCCTATCTTGGCCTCACTGAGACTACCGGCGCTCGTGTTGTTGCAGGCTCCGCCGGTGTGGCGGTTGACACTGTTGAAGTTCCCGGCATGCGCTTTATGGGGACGTTTACCCCGAACCCTGAAGACCATGCGAACAGCATCGCAATGGTTGAAATCTGCCTTGGTAGTATAGGAGACTATGAACATGCTTGAACATAAAAAGTTCAATAATGCGGGCCCCACTTACGGGGCTCTCAGCAATGTTACCGCGGCGGATATCGCGTTTGATCTTACAACGCAGGTTGCCAGCGAGTTCTACGACGTATTGTATCCTGACCGGGAATGGTATGATATTGTCCTGAAAGAACAGATCTATACCGACATCAACCCCGGCGCTACCAGCTACGCCTATATGAGCCGCAACCGGCATGGCGCAGCGGCCTTTGTTGGCCACGGCGTCAACAACGATATCCCGATGGTGGGCCAGAGCATCGGTGCCGTCAGTGTGCCGATTGCCTATGCCGCCGTGGGCGCTGAAGTTACCAATGAGGACGCCCGTCAGTACGCTATGGGCGTCAATGGCAATCTCGCCCAAGACCTTGGTCAGGCCATGCGCGAAGCGTGCGACAACCTGATGGAGGTCAGTATCATTTTTGGCGTGCCGGACTTGGGATTTCACGGCTGGCTGAACTACCCCGGCATCGCTGTAATGCAGCCCGCCGCCAGCAAGGGCACGCCTAAGTCCACCAAGTGGGCCGACAAGACCGGCGCTGAGATTGCCGCCGATATCAACGACGCTCTGACTTACGTCTGGCAGACCAGCCGTACCATTTTCAAGCCCACTGACATTTGGCTCCCGCTGGCGCAGTACAGCAAGCTTGCCAATACGCCTATGGTGCTTGGCGACGGCGGCGGCAGTAACGGCGTGGGTCTGATGCTCAACATCCTGAACTACGTCAAGGCCAACAACATCATGACGGAGATCTCCGGGCGCGAACTGGTGATCCATCCCAGCCGTTACCTGACCGGAGCCGGTACTGGCGGTACTGATCGCATGGTTGTCATGGACAGGAGCCGCAACAATCAGATGCTCCCGTTCCCGCTGGCCTATCAGCTCAGCGAACCTCAGCCCAAGCCGCTGGCGGTGGCGTGGTATGCCGAAAACAAGTTCGGCTCCTACCACGTCCGTCAGCAGGGCTCGATGGTCTACGTCGACGGCATCTAACCTTGCCTCAACCAGGGCCAGTGCCCGCGTTGCATTGTGCAGCAGTATAACACGCACCCCAAGCGGGCACTGGCATTTACAATATCGCAGGAGAGACCCATGTATATAGGCAACCGCAGTGACGTTGCGCGTGCTGTTAAGTTCGGAGAGCAGTTTATCACTATCCAGCCCATGTCGTTTGTGACGTTAGAAGACAACGGCGCGAACAAAGACGCGCTAGACAAGCTGATGAAAACTGAGACGTTTCGGCGCTGGCTCGATGCCGGTGTACTGGTAGTCAATCAGACCGTATCTGAGCGAGAGATGCCGGTGACGCACAAGACCCCTGAACCTCCTGCGGAGTTGCTGGCCGCGCCCTCCAATGCAAAAGTGACAAAGGGCACGCCAAGCAAGACAAATGAAACAATGGCTGTATAGCCAATGAAACAATGGCTGCATAGCCAATGAAACAATGGCTGTATAGCCAATGAAACAATGGCGGTGTAAACGATGGATTGCGGTTGTAAACCAACACCTCTCAAAGCGGTGCTTACCTGCAAAGACGGCGTGCTGTCGCTGGACGTAGCGGAGTTCATAGCCGCATATCCTGAGTTCCGCCAACTCCCTGAGGCTGCTATATCCGCCGCAGGTGATATTGCCATTGACATGCTGAGCTTGCCGGTGTTTGGCAGACGCTATGCGTTGGCAGTGTCGCTGTTGACTGCGCATCGGTTGGCCGTCACATATAACATTGAGGCGGGGCTTACTGATGCGGGTAAGCAGGAGTCTGTAGGTACGGCGGTAACAACCAATATTGCAGCGTCCTCTTCTAGCCTGTCGCAGGGTTCCACGCCGCTTGCCTTTGCAGTGGGCGAAGACCCGTTCAACGCCGAAATGGCCCGAACGGGATATGGGCTTCAACTTCTTGAACTTATACAACTTTTCGTGTCGCCGGGAGAGCTTGTCCAAGGGAAGCGCATCGGCTATGAGGTTGGTTCAACAATCTGGCCTCCGCCTAATGCGGGTTATTGAGCGCGGGCGCATATCATGAACATGACAGTTAAACAGCGCGGCGGCAAGAATATCCGCGAACGCATGGATATTTTTGCAAAAGCTGTAGAGGCCGCCCGTAAGCTGGAAGTTGCGGTAGGCTATCCTGCCAATGTTGGTTTAGGCTCCCCTGAACCGGCGTATGACGGTGAAGCGTCCATCATTGAGGTGGCTATCCGCAACAACTACGGCATGGGCGTACCGCGAAGGGCTTTCTTTGAAGAGGCCCGCGACAAGATGCAGGATACCTACAAGACTGTCATGGAAAAGACCGGACGGCAAATGCTGACCGGAGAAGCTGACCCGCGTAAGGTGTTAGACTTGGCAGGGCTGGAAGCAGAGTCAGACGTGCGCAACTCCATTGACAATGGCAACTGGACTCCAAACAGCCCTGCGACAATAGCGCGTAAGGGCAGTAGCAAGCCGCTCATAGACACGTCGACGATGCGCAACAGAGTCACGCATGTTGTGCGCAAAAGGGGCGAGTAAATGGCGCTACCTATGGATTTCACGAAGGTTTTCAGCCAGTTCGCGCGTGTTGTGTTCGTCGAAACGACAGTTGGCAACTATGTCAATGACGAGTGGCAGGAGACGCTTTTGCCTGTACCTCAACCTGAGCCAGCGCCCACGCCGGAGCCAGAGCCGCCCGTTGACCCTGATTTTGGCATCACACCGCCTTACGAAGAGCCGGTAGACCCCGATTTTGGTGTGTACCCGCCGGATATGCCAGTTGACCCAGGGTTTACTGTTGACGGGCCAATAGACCCTGATTTTACAGTAGACCCGTTGCCGGTGTACCAGCGGGAGATCAAAGCCATTGTGCTTATGGACTCCATTGAGCAGCAGCAGTTTTATGCGGACGGCAATTCAACGTCCGGCGTGCTTGCAGTAATATGCAATGACAAGCTGTATATTGCAGATGCTTTTCAGGGCGGACAGGAGCGCAGACAGAGCTACGTCATTTATGACGGGCTAAAGTACAAGGTCTCTGCCAGCGGTAAGCTTTTTGGCAATACAAACAAGCACTTGTATCACTGTGTAAGGTATCTGCAATGAAGCCTGCAACTATACCGGACATTGACGCTCTGTTGATTGCGGCAATTAACGATTGCATGCAATGGCAAGAGTCAGATCACAAGGTGCTTGTCGAAACAAAAGCCGGTATCCGCCCTCCCGCAGGGCTGTACGCTACGCTGTGGTGGAAACGCATTGAGTACCTCAAGCAATACCTGTCTGACCACGAGCTGACTGACGAAGATGCCGCGACATGGGAATATATCAAAAACGAAGCCCTCTGCACTGTGCAAGTCACCTTCAGAGGCCCCACCGCACTGAATTCAGCGCATGCGTTCCGGCAGTACATTGAAGCGGGCAATCGACTGTTTGATCTCTGGCAGTTGATAGGATTTTCCCATGCCTCTGCTGTAATCGACTTGAGCGCGTATTACAATGGCGCTGTGCAGCAGCGGGCGTGCTTTGACTTGGAGTTCTACGCTGCATTTACAAGGCGGTATGCAGCGGATTACTTTGTAACACAGCCTTTTACAGTCAACAACTGACGGAGCATGCTATGTCTCAGAGCGTTGTAAGTTGTCCCAAAGAGTCGCTTTCCATCGACTTGGACGTGACAATCTCCCTGAGCCGTCCGCAGACGGAGATTGCGACGGACTTGACGCTGCTTGCGTTTTGCAGCCCTGACCTCCCCGAGAGCTTTACCCCTGACGCTGGCCGCGTGAGGCTGTACTCCACCAGCAAGGCTGCACTTGCGGACGTGGAGCCTAACAGCCCTGCCTACTTTGCAATCACTGCCTTCTTTTCTCGGGACGATAGGCCGTCCCGTATGGCTATTGCCAAAATTTTTGAACAGCCCGTGGCTGGCAAGCTGACCGGTGCTGAATTACAGCCGAGTGACATTATCGCGCTGAAAAAGATTGTCGACGGCAGTTTTGCTATCGAAATTGACGGTTCTGCGCAAAAGATACAGAACCTCAACTTTTCCAGTGTTTCGGACGCGGCCAGCGTTGCCTCCGTGCTTGATAGCGCTATGACTGGCGTCACAGTCACTGCGTCTGATACTGGCGCACTTGTCATCACCTCCGATGTTGCTGGTGACGGCTCGTCTGTCAGCGTTGCTACAGAGGCGGAGAATCCGCAGGACGCGACGTATACCACATTGACTGGCGGAGAGCTCCCTGAGCCCACGGAACACAAGACTGCCGCTACTATCCTTTCCGGCGCTATCAGCAACTTTGAAAGCATTGCCGCCAAGACCGCCGCGACGTACAAATGGAAAGTTGGCGGTCAGGACAAGAGCTACGGCCCTGTTGACATGACGGACACTGCAAGCGTTGACAACGTTGTAGAAAAGCTCAACAGCGTCAGCAAGTCCGAGTTTACGGCCACCAAGCAGGGCTCTGACAAGGTGCTGATCACCTTTACGGCGCAGGGCAAAGAGGCTACCGTTGCAGACCCCACAGAAGATGCGGACGGCGTAGACGCGCTTATCAAGTGTACCAAGGCCACGGGCGCGACGTTTACCGGCGGGACAACCGCGTCCAGGATTGACGCGTTCGACGCCCTTGATAACGCCACCCTGACCATCACCGTTGACGCACAGCAGTATCAGCTCATTGGCCTTGACCTGACGGAGTGCCTTGACGCCAGCGACGTGGTGGACGTGCTCAAGGCCAAAGCAGAAGATATGCCTGTCGACGCGGCGGGCGGTATGCTCGTTGTCACGTCGCCCACTGCCGGTTCCAAGGGCACTGTGTCCTATGCTACCGGCACAGCCGCAGAGGCGCTCAAGCTGACGCAGGGTGCTGGCGCAAAGCTGGTTCAGGGCGTCGAGTCATCGACGCCGGAAACATACGTAGGAGACCTCCTGCGCATCTCCGAGTCGACGTACAACAGCTCCTACGTTGGATACACCCCTGCCGGACTAGAGGAAGAACTTGGGCTTATCCAGAAGGCCGCCTCTTGCGCCGATGCGTTTATCTATGGATGGGCCGTTGACGCGAAGTACCGCGAAACAGAAGAACAGAAAGCCGCTGCAATGTGGGCAGAAGGGCAGAAATACGCCATTTTCGGCGCGGTCTCCAACAGCGCCAACGCGTATTCAGTGAGCAATACCAACAGCATTGTCTATTATGTTATGGACAATGCTCTGGAAAACACGTTCACTTTTTACCATGACAATGCGCAGATTTATCCGGAAGTGAGCTATCTTGCCAAGGCGCTCTCTGTTGATTATGCCTTGGCCAATAGCGCGTTGACCATGAAATTCAAGCAGCTCACCAACATCGCTACTGTGCCTCTGACTGAGACGCAGTTAAACGCGCTTGCCGCGCGTCGTTGCAATACCTACGTCAGCATGGGCAATACGTCGCAGGTTGTGCGTGAGGGCGTGCAGGGTGCTGAGGGCTGGTTTACCGACAGCCGGGTCAACCTTGACAACTTCGTCAATGAATTGCAGACAGCGATTTTCAACGTGTTTCTGCGCAATCCCAAGGTGCCTTATACGCCCGCTGGACAGGACATGCTTGTCGCCGCTGCGCAGAAAATCTGTACGCGGTATGAGCAGAACGGCGTGTTTGCAGCTCGTACTGTAGAGGACAACGCTACCGAGAGCGGCTATACAACGTATCCTGCCACGCAGATCACCCCGACGCCTGTCTATCAGGCCACGGCCAGCGAACGAGCCAGCCGCGAAGGCATGCCGTTGCAGATTACCGCGTATGAGGCGGGCGCTATGCACCGCGTCAACGTAAACATTACAGTGGAGGCGTAGTCAGATGCGCAAAGTATACAACCAATTTAACCTGTCCCTTATCGTTGACGGCGTGCAGATAATGGACTTTGCGGAAGGCGCGACGTTTGTCTACACCTTTGACGGCGGGGAAGTCCAGAAGACGCAGGGCACTGACGGCGCTGGTGTGAACATTGCCACCAATCAGGGTTCCACCTTGCAATTTACCCTGCGGGAAACTTCAAGGAGCCTTGCGTTCCTGACTACACTGCGTCTGACGCAGGAAAACGGCGGCCCCGGTGCAGTGGTTGTCTGCCGTACTGGTGCTGATATCCTGTTTACGATGACGGATGCCTATATCAGCCGTCCTGGTCAGCTCAGCACTGGCGACAAGACGCAGGGTTCCATGCAGTTTACCCTGACCACTGCCAATGATTCCGTCAGCGGACTGGACATTTCCGGGCTGTAACAATATAACACGCGGGAGAGTGACACATGTCTAATTACACTGGACTCGGGAGCTTTGTAGTAGGAACCAACAAATACACCTACGAGATGCTCCCGCCCATTGAGGCAATCCCTTTTGGTCTTGAGGTTGCAAAGATGGTATTGCCGATGCTGGACTCTCTGACCACTCTGACCAGTAACGATTCAAAGGCGTTTGTCGGGGCGTTGGTCAAAGGCATTGGCAACATGGACACAGCCGTAGGGGCTAAGCTGATGCAGACGGCCCTGAGTCGCTGCTACACTCCTGAAAACAAGCCGCTCTCTGACCGGGGGACGTGCGATCAATGGTTCCAGCAACATCCGGACGATCTGTTTGAGGTCTGTGCCCGCGCTATCTATGCGTTGAGCAAGGATTTTTTCCCTTCCGCGCTCGCGTCGCTGAAAGGATAGGAAGCCTGTCGAACTCCTCTACAGGCGGGGTATCCGTTCCTATTCCAGCGGGGTGGGAGCAGGATACCCTCTATAATAGGGCGTTGAGCGCAGGGTTCTGTACTGTAAGAGACCTGTATGACAGCGCGTTTACCCTTGAGATGCTTGCAACGGCAATAGAGCAGGCCGCTTTGCACGACTATATTGAGGGAAAAGCCGCTGAGATAGCACGGCAGCAACGTACATAGGACAACCGTCATGCCAGTAGTAGACGAGCTTGTAACAATACTCGGCCTTGAAGAAGGCGCACAGAATGCGAGTGTCGCCCGCAAGTTTACTGGGCTGTTGGACGGTATACAGAAAAAGGCGCTTGTACTTTCAGCGTTTGTGACAACCGCCGCAGGGGCGCTTGCTTATTTTGTCCGCGATGCTGTAGGGCAGGCGGACGAACTGCAAAAGCTCACTGAGGTTACAGGCATTGCCGCAGAAACGTTTCAGGAGTGGGGCTACGCGGCGGCTAAAATGGGCGCGGATGCAAGGAGCGTCCAGAGCGATATTGCAGCGCTGAACAAGAGCATGTCGTCGCCTATTCCTGGCCAGTTCAATATGAACTTGGCGATGCTGGGCGTACATGGCAAGAATGCAGCAGAAGTCCTTGAACAGTTGTCAGATAAGTTTCAGGGCATGACTGCACAGCGGGCCTCTCAATGGGGCTCGATGATTGGCCTCTCGGATGATACTGTACGACTGTTGCGTGAGGGACGCGCGACAATCAATGACTTGCGCAGTGAAGCCCATACAATGGGCGTCGTCATTTCGGATGAGGACATTGCAAGAGCGTCTGAGTTTTCCCGTACCTTAAAGGCGCTTGGATATACGTTCAATAGCCTGCGGCAGCAGATTTTCATCGGAGCGGTACCTGCCCTTGATCGTTTTGTTGCCAAGGTACGGGACTTTCTTGCCCTCAATATGGGCAGGATAAAAGACTGGTTCGCGGATTTTATCAGCGGATTTACAGCCGCATTAGAGCAGGTCTGGAAAGACCTTGCGCCGTTGCGCAAGATGTTCACGTCCGTTACGGACGTGATTACAGATTTCCTTGGTACGGGAGATGCAGCGGAGACGTGGGGCCACCTGATTGTTGGAGCGTTTGAGGGCGCGTTGATATTGCTCTCTCCGCTGATTGCAAAGCTGGCTCTGGTAGGCGCGGCTTTTACAGCAGTGTCTATCGCGGTGGAAGACCTGTTCGCTTACTTTACGGGTAGCGAAAAGGTGACGTTGACCGGCATGCTGGTTGACGAGTTCCGCAAGGCTTTCCCTGAACTGGCCTCTGCGTTTGACCGTATCAAGGGCATCTTTGACGAGTTCTGGGAATACGTTACCTCCCCTGAAGGATTACAGCAGCTCAGCGCGTTTTGGGATGCCGTAAAGACAATTATTAGCGCGGCGGTCAAGGTTGTTACAATACCGCTCAAGGCTCTGGGAGCCGTCTTTGACGAGATACTCAAGCAGCTCCCTGAGTTCGATAGCAGTACGCTTGCTGAGACGTTCGGCTCTTGGGGAGAGGCGGCTCAGTCAGTAGCAGATGCCATTGAGCAGTTGGTCAACTGGTTCGCGTCCCTGTATGAGGAGTATTACAAGCTGCTTGGAAGCAAGCTTGGCAAGATAATCTCCGGAGCGTCTGACATTGCGGGCGGCCTGCTTGACAAAGGCAAGGCGGCGTTTGGCCATGTATTTGGCGACGAGTCTGCGCAGGGCAACGTTGAAGCCGTCAGCAATAGGGCAGATGAAAAGTTCGCACAAGGCGCTGCAACTATATCAGAGGCCGCGTCCTCATTTTGGGACGGCCTACAGGAAATCGGCGGCAAAGTCGCAGACGGCGTAGTAGATGGATTTTTGCAGCTCAAGCAATCCGCTAATGATCTTGCAAATGATCCG
>ERZ780167.369-NODE-369-length-47009-cov-18.946224_pt1 | contig 47009 bp, 40 predicted proteins | sample MGYA00510982_ERZ780167 | MGnify/ENA primary metagenome ERZ780167 (study PRJEB29588, sample SAMEA2146107) | human gut metagenome | biome: human gut; feature: human-associated habitat; material: faeces | place: Denmark | collected 2008/2010 ... | reverse complement strand
TTCGTTAGAAAATTCCCACCGGGAGACCTCACATCGAGGAAGGACATTCCGTTCGTCGTGGGCGTTCGTGGCTTCTTCACTAAATCTCAACTTACATCTCTAATGGAACGTGAAGGAATCGCCGTCCTCCACGATGCAGATCATAGTCTTGCCGGCATTGAGGACGATCTCATCACCATTGTCGTCGTAGTACCTCGTGGCACCGTAATCGGAGGTCTTCTCCCAATTCACGTGAATCCCCCGGCCGTTCGTAAAGAACCAGCCGTCTCTCGTGGTGTCGTGGCATTGGAATGCCAGGTATCCCTCGCCCAACTCTTCATAAAAGGTATTCTGCACCAGAATATTCTTGAAAGTCAGCTGCTTGCCGGTCAATGCATCGATATGCGGTCCGTCCGTACTGCCGGACAGATGCTGGGAACGATAATAGAGACCGTCATCCTCATTGAATTCAAAATAACATCTGGTCAGAGGGTAACACCCCGACATATCGATATAAGTGGCATCCTTGGCCTTGGAACCGTACTGCCCGAGCGTATTGGGTTCAGCCTTCGTGGCAAAACGGAAATGCTCTTCGTCGGACAGCCCACGATATTCCAGACTGTAGCCTTTTTGGCCGATCACCCGCAGCAGACCAGCCCCGGAAGCATAAGCATTGTGAGGCTTGTTGCGATCCGTGGTGCGGAAAAAGGCTCCTTCATCCGTGCCGGAGGTACCGTCGATATCCTGCGTGTCCGGCTGTTCCAGCAATTCATTGATGAAAAAAGGCCCTCCGAAATGCACCAGGAACGCATCCCATTCAAATGCCCAGTAGGCATAATAATCACGCAGACTCCGGATGTTGCCGATCTTGTCCAGATCCTCCCAGCCCTCATAGACTGCCATCATACGCGTCATGCGGTTCTCAACATTTGCTTCATAGAGAATGGAAGCCTCGGACAGACTATATTGAGGGATCGCGGCAGCCTCATTGGGGATCATGACAGCAATAGGACGCGTGGCAGCAACATCGGCATCCACCCATTCATTGGTGAGACGACTGCGCACCATTCCCTCGGCGGGTGCCACCGAATCATCTTCCACCACGATCGTCACAGGATCCGGAAGCTTGTCATCGGGATCCGTCGAAGAAGCAGGACTGTTGTCCGGCAGGATCGGACTGAAAATATTATCGTTATTGTTCTGTGCGCCGCAGGCGGTCAGCAGCAGAGAAGCGGACAGCAGAAGCGCGGCGGCTCTGTGCCATGTCCGTTTTTTATTATTATGAGAAATCATGTAAAAGTCACCTCGACCATAATACGGTATTTATCAAAAACGTTACCGATCAAAAAATCCATCAAACCTTATCCCTGATCAGATCACAAAAGTATAAATGATCACGCCGCAGAAAATACCTAACAGCGCACCCATGAGTACCTGCAGAGGAGTATGTCCCACGAATTCCTTCAGCTTGTCATGAGGGGAAATCTCGCTGCGGCCCATATCCTCGAAGATCTTCATCATATCATTCAGCACCTGCGCCTGGATACCGGTCTCGCGGCGGACTCCCATGGCATCGTACATCACGATGATCGCCAGGATCAGAGAGATGGCGAACTCGAAACTGCCGGCGCCGTATTCGTAGCATGTCGCAGTGACCAGTGCACATACGGTAGCGGAATGCGAACTGGGCATTCCACCGCTGCCCACCAGACGCTCCGCCACGAATTTTTTGGAAATGATCAGATGGATCAGAGTCTTCAGGATCTGTGCCACGAACCAGCCGCAGGCTGCAGTCAGAAAAATATGATTACTGAAAAATTCTTCAAAAAAAGTCATAAATAACCTCGTTTCTGCCACGCCCCGTTTGGAAGGACAGGCATATATAAATTCAGTATAATCCAAAAGAAGAAAAAAGTACAGTGCCTGGCTTGAAATGATGTGGGAAGAATGGCTTGAAATGATGTTGAAAGAAACGTATAATAGTGTCATGCGGAATCTTATAACCAAAGCCTAAGGAGACCAGTAATGAGCCTGTTGAGTGTGATAGTGCCCTGTTATAATGAAGAGGAAAGTGTAGCCCTGTTTTACCGGGAACTGACGAAGAATGATCCTTTTTTCAAGGAAAAAGAAATAGAACTGGAGCTGCTGTATATCGATGACGGTTCCAAAGACGGTACTGTGCGGGAAGTGAAAAAGCTGATCGAGCAGGATCCGCGCGTGCATATTATTTCCTTCTCCAGGAATTTCGGAAAAGAAGCCGCTATGTTCGCCGGACTGGAAAAGTCTCGGGGAGACTATGTGGTCATGATGGATGTGGATCTGCAGGATCCGCCTTCCCTGTTGCCGGAAATGTTCGAATATATCTGGCAGGGATATGATTCCGTGGCTACCCGCCGCGTCACGAGAAAAGGGGAGCCGCCGATCCGCAGCTTTTTCGCCAGAAGATTTTATCATCTGATGAAGAAGATATCCCATACCGAGATGATGGACGGTGCCAGAGATTACCGCCTGATGACCAGACAGATGGTGGACGCGATCCTTTCCATGCGGGAGTATAACCGCTTTACCAAGGGAATCTTCGGCTGGGTCGGTTTCCGTACCAAATGGCTGGAATATGAAAACGTGGAACGTGCCAAGGGAGAGACCAAGTGGAACTTCTGGAAACTGCTGGTATATTCCATAGACGGGATCACTGCTTTTTCCACAGCACCGCTGCTGATCGCCTCTTTTGTCGGGATCCTGTTCTGCGTGATCGCTTTTCTGATGATCGTATTTATCATTGTGAGGAAGCTGATCTTCGGTGATCCGGTCTCCGGCTGGCCTTCCCTGGTGTGCATTATCCTGATGACCAGCGGCATCCAGTTCTTCTGTACCGGTATTCTCGGACAGTATCTGGCGAAAGCCTATATGGAAGTAAAACGCAGACCGATCTATCTGGTAAAGGAAGAAATCTAGGCATTTTGCTGTTACAAAACAGGGGGTAAATGTAACATTTTTGCTTTCTTAACTATATTTTAACGAGAAAAAGTCTTTTCAAAAAACGACAGTTATGATATTATTTCTCTGTCAGTCACGGTAGGAGAGCAATACTCGACAAGTATAAAGGGGGACTTGTTTTGGATATTGTAGCAGTAAAAGATTCTGAACTGGAGAGATATGTAACCAAAATCATGCTGGAGATAGGGGTGCCGGCGCATCTGAAGGGTTATCACTATTTACGTGATGCAATTATTTTGTCAGGAAAAGATATGGAAGTGGTAAGCAGCGTTACCAAACTTCTGTATCCTACGATCGCAAAACATTTCAAGACCACAGACCAGAAAGTGGAACGCGCCATCCGGAATGCCATTGAGGTATCCTGGACTCGGGGAAATGTGGAGACATTTGAGAAAATATTCGGATATTCAGCAGCCAGCGGAAGGAACAGACCGACGAACAGCGAGTATATCGCACGTATCGCAGACAACATCCGACTGGATTATAAGGCTATGTAACATATTGAATTTATTCTTTTTAAATTAGGAAAGTTAACGTTTCGATGCAGTATTCTTTCTTACACACTGACAGGACCGCATGCCGGAAGAGATTTACGGTATGCGGCTTTTTTATGCTTTTTCATGCGTGCCACGTAATATTTGTCAAGTCCCGATAAATATGGTAAGATGATAACGATTCAGAGCAATAGAGAGCCTGCCCGGATCCACGGAGCGGGCACCGGGAGAAAACATGACTTTTCGGATATCGGATTTACTGATCAGAGGCTGTCTGATCATCATCGGGCTGACGGAAGTCGCCCATTTGGCGGGCTGCCTGCTGGGGTGGTCTTTTTTGGCTGTAACGGAGCTGCTGCTGGCGGAGATTGCCGTAGCGGTGCTTGTATTGATCTTGTCCGGTCTGATCGCACATAAAAACAGCATCATCGGAAAACCGGCACCGGAGAACAGCAAAACGAGCGGAAGACAACAGATTTTGACAGTAGTACTTGTATTTTTCATTCTGCTGCAGGTGCTATGGATCCTCACGGGAGAACGTGTGTGGACGGACGGCGATATGACGCTGGAGACCGTCAATACCTTCTTGAAGGAGAACAGCATCTATACGGTGGATCCCCTCACGGGGGAACCGTATACACAGGGCATGTCTTTCCGTCTGAAGCTGCTGTGCCTGCCTACTCTGTACGGAACCATCAGCCGCTGGAGCGGTATGGCCCCTGAAACGGTAGTATACCGGCTGATCCCCTGCCTGACTTTATGTATGGGATACCTGGCTTACGGCAGGCTGGGTGCTGTGCTTTTTGATCATAATAGAGAAAAATGCAATATCTTCCTGATCATAGTGGGAATACTGTTCTGTGCGGGGACTTACATGCCCGGCGTGGACGGATTTGATATTTTCTACGGAGGTTTCCGGGGAGTGACGATCCGTGCGGCGGTGCTGCTTCCCTATCTGTTTTCATGCCTGTTCGAGAAAAAATATCTCGGTGCGGTGCTCTGTATCCTGGCGGAAGCCTGTATGGTCTGGACACTGTACGGCGCGGGAGTGTGCCTGCTCGTGACGGTGGCATGGGTGGCATTACGGTGGCTATGGACAATGTGCAGCCGCAGCGATCATAAGAAAACACAGGCTGTGAAGACAGCACCGGGAGAGGAGGACACAGAATGATGACACTTCTGAAGTCCGCCACGAACGGATGGCTCGATTATACGCAGCATGGGAAATATGCAGCATTGCTGCTGGCAGCTATCCTCTATCTGGGGTATTGCCTGTGGAAAAGCAAAGCAGCAAGGAACGGTGGGAAGCAGTCGCTGTTCTATTTATATGCGGTGCTGATCACGCTGGCCTGCATCTGCCCGGTGACAGCGGTGATCCTGATGAAATACCAGACCGCGTTTTATTCCTATGTATGGATCTGGGCAGCAGTGCCCCAGACAGCACTGATCGCCTGGGCATGTACAGAGTTCCTGTATACCCTGTGGAGAGAAAAAAGTATCCGGAATGTGGCAGCCACGTTGCTCCTGGCGGGAATTGTGATCCTGAGTGGGAATCCGGTATCGGACCGGACCGGCACACAGCTGACACAGGTGGAGGCACCCCGGGAGACGCTGAGGCAGCTGTCGGAATATCACCTGGAAGAGAGCGGAGAGACGGAATATAGCCTATGGGCTCCGAAGGAGATCCTGGCGGCGGCCAGGGCATACAGTGCCGATATCCATCCCGTGTATGGGAGAAGCATCTGGGATGCCGCGCTGGGAAGCTATTCGTACGACACCTATGAGACATGGCAGGAGGATCTGTATCTGTGGATGAACCATCTGGAGGAGACCGGTGAGCCGGAGTATGTCCGCACGGAGGAAAATACCGGGGAGCGGACCATTGATTTCAGAACCTGCCTTGACAGTGCGGCGGCCGCAGGAGTAGACTACATTTTACTGCCGGGGGATCTGCCGGAGGATACCGTGGAAAAATTGCAGGAGACCCTGGGGACAGACACAGAGCTGAAGACCACAGCAGGATATTACCTGATAGAAATCGGATAGAAATCAGATAGAAATCGGATAGAAGCCGGATAAAACCGGCCTAGAATTCAGATAACAGAAGGATTGCAATATGGAACAGGATTTGATCAGTATAGTGGTACCGGTATACCGGGCGGAAAACTATATCGAAGAGACACTTGACTGTGTGCGGGCCCAGACCTATACGAACTGGGAGTTGCTGTTAATAGAAGACTGCGGACCGGACCGCAGCAGACAGATCATCGAAGAATATATCCGGCGGACCGGAGACCGGCGGATCCGGCTGCTGACCCATCCCACGAATCTGGGAGCCGCCAGGGCGCGGAACCTGGGAGTGAATGAGGCAAAGGGCAGATACCTTGTTTATCTGGATGCGGACGATCTGTGGGTACCGGAGAAGCTGGAGCGGGAGCTTGCTTTTATGAAGGAGCAGAAGGCTGCTTTTGTGTTCACAGGATATGAATTCGCCGACGAGAACGGCATAGGAACGGGGAAAATAGTCCATGTACCGACGACCATAAATTATAAGGAAGCCTTGAAAAATACCACGATCTTCACCAGCACAGTAATGTTCGACATGGAACAGCTGTCAAAAGAAGAGCTGCAGATGCCGCAGATCAAGAGTGAGGATACCGCGTTATGGTGGAGAATACTGCGCGGGGGTACTGTAGCTTGTGGTTTGGATGAAAATTTGGTAAAATATCGGAGAGCGGGGAAATCCCTGTCTTCCAACAAGATAGAAGCTCTGCGCAGGATCTGGAATCTGTATCGTAAGGCAGAGGGAATGTCTGTGCCGAGCAGCGCCTGGCATTTCTGCTTCTGGGCAGTACGTGCGGTGAAGCGCAGAATATAGGAGGAGTTTGTGTTGAATACAAACGGTAATTATTATGTGAACAGATTGCGCAGGAGGGAATCCTTCAAGCGCTTGATCAATATAGGACTGTCGGCGATCTGCCTGTTCCTGGAAATTGCTCTGTTTGCCTACATGTGGCAGTTCCACTTCCAGTTTCAGCTGGTAGACCCGCTGCAGAAGATCTGGTACCGCGGCTTCCTGCTGGAGAACGGCATCTACAGCGTGATCCTGATCTTTTTCTCCGTGACCTACGGCGGAATGCGTCTGGGTTATATGAAAAATACGGAGATCATATTTTCCCAGGTGTTTGCAACACTGATGGCGGATGTACTGATCTATGCCGAGCTGTGTATGATGGCGCGTAGTGTGTTCCCGCCGGATATGTTCCTGCTCATGGTAGTGCTGCAGATCGTGGCAGTGATCATCTATGCCAATATTGCGAATAAAATCTATCGTACGGCGTTCCCGCCCAGAGAACTCCTGCTGATCCATGGGGATCGTCCCATCGCGGATATCTGTAAAAAGTTCGAAAGCCGTAAGGATAAATACAAGATCACGAAATATGAGCATATCAAAAAAGGCGCGGCAGAACTCTGCAAAGAGATCCTGAGTGAGTATCAGAACGGTGAGATCAACGCCGTCGTGATCTGGGATATTAATGAGAAGGACCGCAACACTATATTGAAATTCTGCTATTCGCAGTCCATCCGTGTGTATGTAATGCCTAAAATATCAGATGTTATTTTGGTGGGATCCGAGGAATTACATGTATTTGATACGCCGATCCTGCTGACCAGAGAGTATTCCCTCAGCATGGAGCAGCGGTTCATCAAGCGCTCCATCGACGTGGTCTGCTCCCTGATCCTGCTGGTGATCACCTCTCCGCTGATGCTCCTGACGTCACTGGCGATCAAGCTGTATGACGGCGGCCCGGTATTGTACAAGCAGGTGCGCTGTACCATCGGCCAGAGAGAGTTCTATATCATGAAGTTCCGCAGCATGCGCACCGATGCGGAGAAGGACGGCGTAGCCCGCCTGGCACAGAAAAATGACGACCGCATCACTCCGATCGGAAAAGTGATCCGCAAATGCCGTCTGGACGAGCTGCCCCAGCTGATCAACATCCTGCGGGGAGATATGTCCTTCATCGGTCCCAGACCGGAACGTCCGGAGATCATTGCCCAGTATACCGAAGTCATGCCGGAGTTCGCCTTCCGTATGAAGGTGAAGGCGGGACTGGCTGGATTCGCCCAGGTATACGGAAAATACAACACCTCTCCGTATGATAAGTTAAAACTGGATTTAACATATATCGAAAATTATTCTGTATGGCTCGATCTGAAGCTGATGCTTCTGACACTGAAGGTACTGTTCTGGCCGGACAGCACGGAGGGTGTCGAGAGCGAACAGGTGACGGCCTTCAAGGCAGAGTACGACGGCCGTGCGGAAAAAGACGATAACTGATCTGAACGTATGGGAATATGACAATATGGGAGGAAGCCTCATGGAAGCAAGCTATGGTAAGGAACCCTTCGATCTGCGGCTGCTGCTCTTGCGGCTGGGCCGTAATCTATGGAAAATACTGGCGCTGACGATACTGGGTACAGTACTGTTCGGCGGCGGTTATTATGTCAAAAATGTGTTGCTGCAGCCCGATCCCGGGTATGCGGCTTCTTCCACTTATAAGGTAGAATATGTCGAGAACCCCAATGCGTCTGGTGCTTACTATATCAACGAAGCCACCTGGAACAGCCTGCTCCACACGGGAGAATTCCTGGACGGTGTGGAGACTCATCTGCAGGAAGCGGCAGAGCGCGGAGAGAGCGGTGCTGCGGCAGTGCTGGAACAGGGCAGAGACCGCTGGATCGAAGCTTTGTCGGCTGCCCTGCCTTCCGATTTCAGTATTCCGGTGACGAAGGCTACGACACAGGATCCCGGGGAAAGCATTGCACTGGCGTATGCTGCGGAAGAGACCATGTGCGGGGAGTTCGCTGAGAGTATGCCGGAGATCACGCGGATCAAAGTGCTGGATCACGGCGACTTCGCAGAGGCGGTGGTGCCGGATGTGCGTCCGGTACGGGCCGTGATCCTGGCGGCGGTGCTGTCCTTGTTTTTCGTAGTGGTGATCTTCCTGTTATGGGAGCTGTCCCGGGACAGCATCTGGCTCCCGACCACTCTCCGCAGACGGTATGGATTACACAGTCTGGGTACAGTGGAAAGTACGGGATTTGCGGAAAATGTGAAATATCTGCTGGAGAAAGCGGATGCCCATAAGATCGCCGTCTGCGGTGCCCTGCCGGAGGCAGATCCACAGGAGGCCGTGGACAGACTGCGCAAGCTGCAGCCCGCCGGTAGAGAGCAGACCAGCGGCAGAGTGCAGCCCATCGACAGAGAATGGATCGCAGTTCCCAGTCCGCTGCTATGCCCTGAGAGCGCAGAGACTCTGCGGGCGGCGGATGTGGTCCTGATGGCAGTGCCGGCCGGAGCGACGGTGGGTAAACGCCTGGAGGCTGTGCTGGAATATCTGACAGCACAGGACTGTAAGGTGGACGGAGCCTTTTTATGGAATGCGGATGAGACCCTGATCCGGAGCTATTATTTTCTCCCTATGATTGGTTCCGATACAGCAGATAACGATATGAATACGAGAAATACAGAAATGGAACATACAAAGACTACCCAGGCAGAAGGAGAGCAGGCATGAAGGTAGAAGTACTGGCATCGGTAATGAACGCTTCTCTTCGTGAAACCGTACAACATATGAACCTGCAGTCCGATGCGGTGATCATCAACCAATGCGACAGACTCGGGCAGGAGGAAATGCAGATATCCCAGGAAAACGGAGAGGCACGAACCATCCGTTTCTATAGTTTCCCGGACCGGGGCATCGGCAGAAGCCGGAATGAAGCCATCCTTCGGGCGAGAGGGGATATCTGCCTTTTTTCGGATGCAGATATTGTATATGAGGACGGATATGAAACGGCGATCCTGGCAGAATTTGAGAAAAATCCGCAGGCAGACATGATCATTTTCAATATCGAAGTTGAGGAATCCCGGCGCACCTACCACATCACGGAGCGGAAACGAGTGCACTGGTATAATTGCGGCCGGTACGGAGCGGTGAGCTTTGCGGTACGCAGGGACAGCCTGCTGGCATCCGGAATTACATTCTCCCTGCTGTTCGGCGGCGGAGCGAAATACAGCAACGGTGAGGACAGCCTGTTCCTGGCGGAGTTCCTCCGGAAAGGCTATAAGGTCTATACCGCGCCCGCGACCATCGGCAGAGAGGAAGCGGGAGACTCCACCTGGTTCCATGGCTACAATGAGAAATTTTTCCATGACCGTGGTGTACTGTATCATTATCTGTACGGAAGGCTGGCAGGACCGCTGGCACTGCGGTTTTTGTATGCCCATAAGGGGACATTGTGCAGTGAGGTAACGATAAAACAGGCGAAGCAGTGGATGCGGGACGGCATCCGCGAAGCAGGAAAGCGCGGCTGAGCCTGAACTGCGGCAGACATCGCAGGAGAATACGCGCGAACCGCGGCAGACATTGCAGGAGAATACGCCGGAAATTGAGACAGACATCATAGACAGAAAGGGGGTCCCACATGGAAAAAAGTGCACTGGTATATATTGTATTAACACTCGTAACGGTGGGATTCGGCTTCTGCGTGCGCAACAGCGCCTATACGGCAGGATACCTGTCGGGCAGGCGGATGCTTGGAGCACCGGTGGGGTACGATCGTCAGCAGGCGAGGAACCTGGTGGCGGAGACCGCCGTATTCTGCCTCCTGGCGGGAGTCTCGGCCTGCCGTATTGCAGTGGGTGGTGACTACTGGGTCTATTGGCTGAAGTTCCAGCTGATCGATCAGGGACGCCATGTGTCCTATGAAAAAGGCTTCGTCGGGCTGGTGAAGCTGTTCCACTGGATCTTCGGTGAGGGCTCCTATCTGCCGATCTTCGGATTTTTTTCGCTGGTCACGGTGTTTTTCTTCCTGAAAGCGCTGCATGATCAGGCAGACTGGTACGTATTATCCCTGTTTTTACTGCTGACCCAGGGCTTTTATTTTAACAGCATGAATTCCGTGCGGTATTATTTTGCACTGGCGCTGGCCATGTATGCGCAGAAATACGTATTGCGGGGCGAGTACGGCAAGTTCATCCTCTGGGTGCTGCTGGGATGTACGATCCATAAATCGGTACTGCTGATCATTCCGGCCTATATCGCAGCAGATCTGCTGTCGCGGGTACGACTGAAAAAATGGCACTACGCGGTCGGGATCCTGCTGATCTTATCCCTGATCTTCGGACAGGGCTTTTATCGGAATCTTATTTTTAAGTTTTATCCCTATTATAAGGATTCCATGTTCGACAACGGCCAGTTGTCCTACGTGAATATCGGAAAATGCCTGGCGGTGTTGATCCTGTGCCTGATCTACTGGAAGGACAGTATCCGGGATGATCGCAGGAACCGTTACTATTTCTATCTGAACCTGGCGGGACTGGTGCTCTATACCTGCGGCTCCTTCATCCCGGAGGTGTCCCGGGTGGCCTATTACCTGATCCAGTCCCAGATCTTCCTGATCCCGGGCGTGCTATGGAATGCGAAAAAGGGATGGTTCCGCAACCTGTGCATTGTCGGAGTCGTCGCGGCATATCTGCTGTATTTTGTAATGCTGTTACGTGGCATGTACGATGTGGAGATCAGATTGCTACCTTACCTGAATTGGATATTTAATTAAAAGAGGATTTGATTTATGAGAGTACTGTGGGTCTGCAATATCATGCTCCCGGTGATCGCCGAGGCATTGCATAGAGAAGCTTCCAATAAGGAAGGCTGGCTGTCCGGACTGCTGTCGCAGGTCGTGGACCGGGAAGACACCGGCATGACGCTGGCAGTGGCGTTCCCGGTTCCCGCGGGGGAAGAGATCCCACAGAGTTTTGTAGTCCGGGTGCAAGGGGAACACCCTGCCTGTGTCGCGGAAACCACTTCTGCTACGGAAGCTGCTTCTGCTCCGGAGGGGGGCGGTGGATATCTCGTCAGATGCTACGGCTTCTATGAGGATACCGTGCATCCGGACCGTTACCAGCCGGAGCTGGAAGAAGAACTGCGTAAGATCACGGAAGATTATGATCCGGATGTGATCCACTGCTTTGGTACGGAATATCCCCATACGCTGGCGGTCTGCCGTGCCTATCCGCATCCGGAGAGGATCCTTTTGGGGATCCAGGGCATCTGCAGCCTCTGTGCGGAAGCCTATTTCGCCGATCTCCCGGAGCGTGTGACGCGCAAAGTGACCTTCCGGGATCTGGTGAAACGGGACAGCCTGCGCAGCCAGCAGGAGAAATTCGCCCGCAGAGGTGTGATGGAGAGAGAAGCCATCGGTCTGGCGGGAAATATCACCGGCAGGACGGCATGGGACCGGGAGGTGACCACCGGGTGGAATCCCGGAGCACAGTATTATCCTATGAATGAGACCCTGCGCGCTTCCTTCTATGAAGGCAGCTGGAACCCGGAGCACTGTGAACCCCACAGCATCTTCGTCAGTCAGGGAGATTATCCGCTGAAGGGCCTGCATTATCTCCTAAAAGCATTGCCCGGGATCCGCAGGAAATTCCCCGATGTGCAGGTGTATGTGGCGGGAAATGATCTGACGGCATACCACACGCTGAAGCAGAAGCTGAAGATCTCCGCCTACGGACAGTATCTCCGGGATCTGATCCGGGAGGGGCAGCTGGAAGACTGCGTGCATTTCACAGGGAAACTGACAGAACAACAGATGCGGGAACGATTCCTCCGAAGTCATCTGTTCCTGTGCTGTTCTTCCCTGGAAAATTCGCCGAACTCCCTGGGCGAAGCCATGCTGTTGGGAGTGCCCTGTGTCAGCACCGAGGTGGGCGGGATCCCCAGTCTCTTCGACGGCGGAAGGGACGGCCTGTGGTGTGAAGGACACCGGCTGACAGAAACGGCTGAAACCAACAGAAATACGTCAGATACGGCTAAAAACAAAAATAACACGTGCAATTCAAAAGAATTAAAAACAACAGAATTGGAAAATATTGTAATATCCATGGAAAAATCCATTATCGAAATGTGGAGTTCCCCGGAGAAAATGCTGGAATACTCCAAAAATGCAAGAGAACATGCAAGAAAAACCCACGATAAAGAGAAAAATTTTGCAAAATTGCAGGAAATCTATGCAAAGATAGCGGAAAGGCAGGACTGAGAATGCAGGTGGTATTCGTTTCTAATTATTTTAATCACCATCAGCTGTCCTTCTGCGACGCATTGTATGAACTCCTGGAAGGAAGCTTTTGCTTTCTGCAGACCCAGCCCATGGAAGAAGAACGGGTGAAGATGGGGTGGCAGGCCGAGGAGAGACCGTATGTGCGCTATGTACAGCCGGGCGGTACGACTACGGGCGGCCCGGAAGCACTCATGGGCAGGAATCCTGACGAAGAGACTGCTGGGCATGAATGGCGGCATCTGCTGCTGACAGCTGACGTAGTGATCTTCGGTGGATGCGATGATGAGAGCTACATCAGGGAACGCCTGGCGGCGGGAAAACCTATCTTCCGCTACAATGAGCGGCTGTATAAAGAAGGACAATGGAAAGCCATCTCTCCCAGAGGACTGCTGCTAAAGTATAAAGACCACACCAGATACCGCAAGGCACCGGTGTACTTCCTGTGTGCCGGAGCCTATGTGCCCTGTGACCTGGGGATTATTCATGCCTATCCGGAGAAAATGCTACGGTTCGGGTATTTCCCCGAGACCAGAGAGTATGCGCCGGGGGAACCGTTTTCACGCAAGAAAAAAGGAAGCATCCTGTGGGCGGCGCGGATGATCGACTGGAAACATCCGGAGCTGGTAGTGAAGACAGCCGCTTATCTGAAAGAACATCTGAAAGAGCTTCCTTTTCACATTACGATGATCGGCGGAGGAGAACTGGAGGAAGAAGTACACAGCCTGGCAGAAGAGCTTGGCGTGACGGATAAGATCACCTTCGCAGGCTTCCGGAGCCCGGAGGAGGTCCGGGCAGCCATGGAGGAATCGGAGATCTACCTCGTCACCAGTGACCGAAAGGAAGGCTGGGGAGCCGTGGTCAACGAAGCCATGAACAGCGGCTGCGCCGTCGTGGCGGATCATATGATCGGAGCGGCTCCCTGGATGATCCGACAGAGGGAAAACGGGATCCTCTATCACGACGGCTGTGAACAGCAGCTGCAGGAATATGTTGCAGAGCTGCTGCAGGATCCGGCAGAGTGCCGCAGACTGGGAGAAGCGGCGCAGCAGACCGTCCGGACGGAATGGAATGCACGGACCGCCGCGGAGAGACTGGTCAGACTGTGGCGTGAGATGGGATTCCTAGGCGGTGATCCCGACACAGGACCAGCAGAGCCAGCCCTGTGCGCAGGCGACCAGTGCCTTCCGGCACCATCTGTCCCGCCGCTGTGGACAGACGGCCCCTGCTCCCCTGCCCCGGTGATCCCGGAGCGACGGATGTATCGATATTTAATGGAAAGAAATAAAGAGGACAGAACGTGAACAGTAATGAGACCAACCAGCCGCTGATCAGTGTAATCGTGCCGGTGTACAATATCATACCTTATCTGCCCCGCTGCGTGGAGAGCCTGCAGAAGCAGACCTATCCGGAGCTGGAGATCCTGTTGATCGACGACGGCTCCACCGATGACACCCCGGCGCTGTGCGACCGGCTGGCGGAAAATGACCCGCGTATCCGCGTCTTCCACAAGGAGAACGGAGGTCCCTCTTCCGCGAGGAACTTCGGACTGACGCAGGCCGCCGGAGCATATGTGGGATTCGTGGACAGCGATGACTATGTGGATGCCGATATGTACGAGCGCCTGTACCGGGCGATCGCGACTACACATATGCCCATTGCTCAGGCAGGCAGGGATGAGATCGATCAGGACGGCAACATCTTACCGAACATCTGCGAACCGGTATCCGAAGAACAGGTGATCCCGGCAGAGGATTTCTTAAAAGAGCTGCTGATGCACCGGGGAGACTGCTCCTTCTGTACCAAGCTGTTGCAAAAGGATCTGTTCACAAAAGGAAAATTCCCGGTGGGAGCGCTGAACGAGGATTTCCACCTGCTGGTGAAGCTGCTGACGGATGAGGAGAACATCGTTCCCGGGATCGCGTGCATTCCGGGTCAGACTTATCACGTATTTTACCGTCCGGACAGCAACACCAGAGATAAAAACCGCTTCTCCAGAGTGTTCGCGGACAACATCGATAACGCGGATATGGTACTGCGGTTGGTGGAGGCGAGATACCCGGAGTTGACGGAGATCGCTTTCCGTTTCGGTGTCTTCCAGAGACTGGACTACATGCTGCATATTCCCATAGCACAGATGACCGGGGACAATGCGTTCTACCGCAGCGTCGTGAAGAGCCTGCGGAAGGGATGGTGGCGCGCCATGAGAAACCCTTACCTTACGAAAAAGAATAAGTGTTATCATACTCTGTTCGCCATAGCACCGAAGGGGATCCGGGTGCTGCACAGAAAAGTGAAACATTTGGAATGAGGAGGATTCATTCATTGAAATATTCATTGAAATATCCATGGAAACAGAAGATATTGGAATCGAAAAAAATAGAGCTGCTGCTGGTGGCATTGCTCCTATTGGCGGCTATCGTCATCCGGGCATACCATTTCGGAGCGCCGCCCATCGGCGTACATCAGGACGAAGCCATGGCTGCCGTGGATGCCAAAGCACTGGCGGACTACGGTACAGACCGTTATGGAATGCGGTATCCGGTGCATTTTACGGCGTGGCGTACCAGCTAGATGAGCGTATTACTGTCCTACTGTATGATCCCGTTTATTAAGCTCCTGGGATTCTCCACGGTATCCACGAGACTGCCAATGCTGGTGATCAGCTGCCTGGGACTGCTGGCACTGTACCTCTTCGGCAGACAGCTGGCCGGCAAATGGACCGGCATGATCGTGCTGATCCTGGGGACCATCAGCCCCTGGCATTATATGCAGAGCCGGTGGTCCTTCGACTGCAACCTGTTCCCCCATGTGTTCCTGATCGCGGTAGTACTGCTGATCGCCGGACTAAAAAAGAAACCACTATTGTACCTTTCCATGGTGATGTTCGGACTGTGCTCCTATGCCTACGGAATTGCGGACTATTCGGTACCGCTGTTTTTACTGGTGGTTGCTATTTATCTCCTGCGGCAGCAGGCAGTGAATTGGAAGGAACTGGCAGCCTGCTTTGTGCTGTACCTGGTGATCGTGCTGCCGGAATTTTTATCCATGCTGCTTACCCTGCTGGGAAAGCCCGGAATCGAGACACCGCTTTTTACGATCCCGTCGTTCCTCTCCAGCAACCGCGGCAATGATATTCTGTTCGCTAACTTCTCCTGGAAACAGCTGTGGGAGAATATCGTCTGGACCTTTACCACCACCTGGGGCTCCGGGGACAAGAGCGTGACCAACACCATGGTGAAATTCGGCCCGGTGTACTATATCACGGATCTGTTCTTTGTCATCGGACTGGTCAGCATCCTCCGCAGACTCCGGGGAATGGAAAAAGAGGAACGTTACCCCTATGTCGCACTGCTGGCGTGGCTGGGCATGGGACTGTGGGTAGGCATTCTTACGAAAAATGTGACAGTGAACCGTATCAATATCATATTCTATCCGGTACTGATCATCGGGGGCATCGGTATCGCACGCTGCATCCGGAAGGTACACCTCCTGTCCGTACCCATTGCAGCGGTCTACGGCGTGATGGCACTGATGATGGCACAGATGTATTTTGGCAGCTGGGGAGAACTCAGCCGGATCTATTACTACGATCCCTACATACAGGCGCTGAACTACGCACATACCATCGATTGCGATGCCTATTACATCTATCCGGATCCCCAGGGAATCGATGCCGGCGCTACCTTAGGCGAGATCCTGACTATGTACACCCACCAGATCGATGCACATTACTATCAGGGCATCAGCAACGTACAGGACGGCGTGGAACTCCGCCCGTATAAAGAACGCTACCACTATGAAAACGTCACGGCAGAGACCATAGCGGCCAATGAGGCGTCCGGCGAGCGGGTAGTGTATATCGTGGATTCCGGACAGAGAGAGCTGTTCGATCCGGAGAAGTATGAGATCACTTCTATCTATGACCGGTTTTATGTGGTAAAAGACCGATCGAAATCTTAATTTTTTGTGGATTCTTATGTGAAAATTGCTTTTTACTTCCCTACGTGGTACAATAAAATGAATTATGATTATTTTTATATGTACCGAAAGGGAAGTAAGAAGATGAAGCAGAATTTCTTGAAAATACCCATTAACAGAATCCTTGCACTGATCCTGTTAGATATTATGTCTATCGTTGTGGCATCCTTTGCCGCATTATACATTCGTTTCGATTTCAGCTTTGAGGGAATCCCTCAGGAATACCTTATCAAATTTGAAAATATTATTGTCTACAATATCATATTGACATTACTCTTCTTCGCATTATGGAAGCTGTACAAAAGTGTATGGCGCTATGCCAGCGCGACGGAACTGTTGAATATTGTATTCGCTACTACCTGCGCCAGTATAGCACAGATGATCCTGTGCCATATCCTGAATCAGAAGATGCCCCGTAGCTATTATGTAATTTATTGGTTCTTACTGTTTGGATTGACTACAGTGATCCGGTTCAGTTACCGGATCTTACGCCTGATCAATTCCAAGAGATCGGAACTAAAGACGAAAAAGGACGGCAGCAATGTCATGCTTATCGGCGCGGGAGCAGCGGCAAATGCTATCTTAAAGGAAATTGAGACCAGCCGATACTTGAATCTCAATCCCAAATGCATTATCGATGATAATCCCGGTTGCCATGGTAAATTCCTCCGGGGCGTGCCTATCGTCGGTGGCAGAGACAAGATTGCAGACGCCGTAGGACAGTACAATGTGGATGAGATCATCTTCGCCATTCCCTCTGCCAATACCCATGTGAAAAAAGAAATCCTGGATATCTGTAAAGAGACAGGGTGCAAGATGCGTACCCTTCCCGGAATGTATCAGCTGATCAACGGAGATGTCTCTGTGGCAAAATTAAAAGAGGTGGAGATCGAAGACCTCTTAGGCAGAGATCCGATAGAGATCAATACGGAAGAAGTCCTGAACTATGTGAAGGATAAGGTCGTACTGGTCACCGGTGGCGGCGGGTCCATCGGAAGCGAGCTGTGCAGGCAGATTGCCGGACACCAGCCGAAACAACTGATCATAGTAGATATTTATGAGAATAATGCCTATGAAATCCAGCAGGAACTGATCCGCAAGTATCCGACACTGGATCTGGTGGTGTTGATCGCTTCTGTACGTAATACGGAGCGAATCGAGGATATCTTCCGCAGATATCGTCCGAACATCGTCTACCATGCGGCAGCCCATAAACATGTGCCCCTCATGGAAGTCAGCCCCAATGAGGCGATCAAGAACAACGTCTTCGGCACCTATCGTACCGCACAGGCAGCAGATAAATATGGTGTGGAGAAGTTCGTGCTGATCTCCACAGATAAAGCGGTGAATCCCACCAATGTCATGGGTGCCTCCAAGAGAATGTGCGAGATGGTGATCCAGATGATGAACCGTAAGTCACAGACGAATTTCGTGGCAGTGCGTTTCGGTAACGTACTGGGCAGTAATGGTAGTGTCATTCCTCTGTTCAAGAAACAGATCGCGGAAGGCGGTCCTGTTACGGTGACAGATCCTAATATCATCCGCTATTTCATGACGATACCGGAAGCGGTATCCCTGGTACTGCAGGCGGGTGCCTACGCCAGAGGCGGAGAGATCTTCGTATTGGATATGGGAGAGCCGGTGAAGATCGTAGACCTGGCGACGAACCTGATCAAGCTGTCCGGATACAAGCCGGGAGAGGATATCGAGATCAAATTCACCGGATTGCGCCCCGGAGAGAAGATGTACGAAGAGCTTCTCATGAACGAAGAGGGATTGAAGAAGACTGCCAATAAGATGATCTATATCGGAAAACCCATCGAATTCGATGATGAAGTATTTCAAAAACAGTTGGACAAGATCTATAAAGATGCTTATGACGAGACGGACAGGATCCGTGAGGATATCAAAGAGATTGTACCGACCTATCAGGGTATTCAATAGGGGATAATTATGAAAAAGACAACGAAGAGATTCCTATATGGTATCATAGCACTCGCCGGATTGACGGCTACAGGAGTAAAGATTGCTTCTACGCTGCAGAAAAAGCAGTGCAGAGAGGATTCGAAGAATCCGTTTGAAGGCAAGAAAGTCATCTTCGTAGAAAATGAAGAAGATCCGGAAAATGCGGATGGGGTCAGAGGTCATTTGGAACCTGTGAGCGCATCCGCCTATACCCCGTCATTTTATGATAAGTATGTAAAACGAGGGTTGGATATCGTGCTGTCATTTGGCGGCATTGTGGCATTGTCTCCGCTACTGTTGGGAATCGCAGCTGCCATTAAGATCGATGACCCCGGCCCTGTATTTTTTACCCAGAAGAGACTGGGACAGAATAAGAAGTATTTCCGGGTATACAAGTTCCGCAGCATGAAAATGTCTACCCCTCATGATACGCCTACTCACATGCTGGAGAATCCGGAACAGTATATTACAAGAGTCGGAAAGTTCCTGCGTGCACATTCGCTGGATGAACTTCCTCAGCTGTTTAACGTGCTGGATGGATCCTTGTCTCTGGTAGGACCCAGACCGGGTCTGTGGAATCAGGATGTATTGACCGCAGAGAGAGACAAGTACGGTGTAAATGAATATAAACCGGGCATTACCGGATGGGCACAGATCAATGGCAGAGATTCCATCTCCATTGAACAAAAGAGCAAACTGGATGGCTATGGTGTGCGGCACAGCTCTCTCATATTTGATCTGAAATGTCTGCTGGGAACAGTGACGAAAGTGGGACATGATGATACGGTAGTAGAAGGCGGAACAGGAGCGATGGAAAAAGAAACAAAAAAACAGGAGGATTATACTGGAACGACCCCAAAACAGAAAAAGAAAATACTTATTACGGGAAAAAATTCATATATTGGAGAAAATATCAAAGAGTATCTAAATGAATACCCTGATTATTATGATGTTGAGATTATAGAAACAAAAGGATTGATGCCCACTGTTGAACTTTTTAGAGGATATGATGTAGTTATCAACGTGGCGGGAATTGCTCACATTAAAGAAACAGATGAAAATAGAGAATTGTATTATGAAATAAATAGAGATCTGAGTGTAAATATTGCAAAAAATGCAAAAGAAGCTGGAGTAGAGCAATATATATTGCTAAGCTCAATGAGTGTTTATGGCTTGGTAACAGGACATATTACAAAAGATACGGTTCCTCATCCGATTAATGCCTATGGAGATTCTAAATTACAGGCAGATAATATTATTAGTAACATGGAGAATGATTCATTTAAAGTTGTGATTGTCCGACCTCCTATGGTCTATGGAAAGGGATGTAAGGGAAATTATCAGACATTAAGAAAATTTGCCATTAAGTCACCGATATTTCCAGATTACAAGAATGAGAGATCCATGATATATATAGGAAATTTGTGCGAATTTATGAAATGTGTAATAGATAGAGAGGATTCTGGATTATTTTTTCCTCAGAACAGAGAGTATGTCAGAACCTCTGCTATGGTGCGTACTGTTGCCAGACAGCATAATAAGGCGATAGCTATGCCGAGTGTATTTAACATAGTAATTAAGGTAACTCCGTTGACTTTGGTAAAAAAAGTATTTGGATCTCTGACTTATGAGAAAACGGAATTAATTGGGAAATATAATTTCAACGAAAGTATGGAACTCACTGAAGGATACGAGAGGAATTAGAAATTATGGAAAAAAGGAAACTGCATATTTTAGCTACATGCCAATATGGCTGGCCAGAACCATATCCCTCATTGTATCCGATGGAAGAAATGGTCAAAAGAGGACACTATGTTCATGCAATAACTGGAATACCTAATTATCCTATGGGAGATATATTTGAGGGATATGAAAAAAATAAAATAGTAAAGGAAGTCCATGAGGGCGTGCATATAACCCATGTGCCAATTATACCGAGAAAACATAATGTTATAAATAGGTTCCTTAACTATCATAGTTACCCGTGTTCGGCAAATAAAGAAATTGAAAAACTAAGTGGTGATTATGATGTGGTGTTTGCAAATCAGTCTTCACCAGTAATGATGGTCGAACCGGCTATTAGGTATGCAAAAAAATGGAATAAAAAAGTGGTCATGTATTGTATGGATTTGTGGCCGGCAAGCCTTGAAGTTGGAGGAATTAAAAAAACTTCACCGATTTATAAATTTTACTATGATCTATCTAAAAAGATTTATACCAATGTAGATAAGATACTTGTTACATCTAGGATGTTTCAGAATTATTTCATTGAAGAATTTGGAATATCCGAGGATAGGATAAAATATTTACCCCAATATGCAATATCCGAGTTTGATAATATACCAGAACAGTTTGAAAAAAATACAATAGATTTTGTGTTTGCAGGGAATGTTGGTGCCGCTCAGAATTTGTATGTGGTATTGAAGGCAGCGAAAAGTGTCCAGGAAGAAAAAATAAATGATAATGGAAAGAAAATCTATTTTCATATTATTGGAGATGGTCAAGAATTAGATAATTTAAAAAAATATGCACACGACAACGGAATTCAAAATGTAATATTTCATGGAAGAAAACCATCTGAAGAAATGCCGAGATATTATACGTTTGCAGATGCTATGATAGTTACACTAACTGCGAATCCGTTGGTGTCACTTACACTTCCGGCAAAAGTCCAAAGTTATATGGCAGCGGGTAAACCCATATTGGCTTCAGCAAATGGAGAAATTGCAAATGTAATAAAAGAAAGCGGAGCTGGTTTTTGCGCTCATGCTGACGATGATAGTGAGTTCGTAGATATTGTAAAACTTTTTTTGAACAACGAAGAGCGTTACAATATGGGAAAAAATGCAAGAAAATATTATGTTAATAATTTCTCGAAAGAAATAGTTATGGATAAATTGGAAAAGATATTGATTAAAGAGGCAATATACTAATACATAATAAACCTATATTATTCACGGCACAGCCGTGAAAGTGGCTGAAAGCCACATAGTTACTGTATTTTAGCTGAATATTGCTTTTCATCTATCAAGTGAATGAAAAAAGAGCATCCGTTTGTGGTAAAATTAAGGTGTTCAAAGTCTTAACAATCACAAACAAAGGAGTCCTTTATGAGTATTGTAAACACCTTAGCCTTAGAAAGCAATAGACAGATTAAAATAAATTTTGATGGAGGAGATCTCTCATCCGATGCAGGCCTGCTTCTTATCAAAGAATTCATAAGCAAACTGGGGATTGATACGCTTTTAGAAATAGCGTTTAAAACCAATGATCCTGCTTTATTCCGATATCATTCGGATCCAAAAAAACTGCTCCAAATGATATATATGATTATTGCTGGTTATTTCGAGGATGATGCCTCTGATGAACTGACAAATGATCCTGTATTCAAGTCTGTACTTGAAAAAGATGCGCTTGCATCACAGCCTACGGTATCAAGATTCTTTAACCGTATGGATGAAGACACTTTCAACCAGTTCCTTGCGATTGCCAGAGTACTTCGGAAGAAAATTTACAGTATTCAGATGCCACAGGCTGTTATTCTGGATCTGGATTCCACTCTTCTGGATGCATACGGCAGACAGGAAGGCAGAGCCTTTAACTTTCATTATCAAAGCAATGGTTATCATCCGCTTGTCTGTTATGACGGAATGACTGGAGATCTGATAAAAGTACAGCTTCGTGATGGAACACAGTATTCCTGCACCGGAGTAGTTGATTTTTTGCAGCCGGTACTGGCTGAATATCTGCATGACTATCCGGAAATCCCTATTCTGCTTCGTGGTGATAGTGGTTTTTCTACGCCTGATCTTTATAAGCAGTGCGAGGAAAACGGCACAAGCTATGTGATCCGGCTGAAGGAGAATGGCATCCTACGTGGAAAAGCCGGAAAAAACCAGATTGTTTACATGTACACATTTGTTGTCACAAACATGGATTCCGCACCAGAGTATCTTATCAAATTTTACTGCAAGCGAGGGCTGATGGAAAACTTCATCAAAGAAAGCAAATCCGGTTTTGATTTTGCTTCCGTAAGCAGTTATACCAAAATCGTAAATGCAAACAGGCTTCAGGTACACGCTCTTGCTTATAACATATTTAATTGGTCTAGACGATTGGCGTTATCAGCAAACATGCGAAAACAACGCATTGATACCGTCCGTTTAAAACTGCTGAAGATTGCTGCAAAAGCAGTTCATTCAGCAAGATATATCACATTCAAGCTGTGTAGCAGCTGCCCTTATAAAAATGAATTCTATGAGACCCTTTCAAATATCGGTAAGCTGAATGTACAGCTGGAATAGCAACTATTAACGAACCTTGACAGTTTAACAATTGCTCGGAAATTTGCCGTAGGGATTTTATACCCTTTTGACAGGTTAATTGAGTGATGTTATAGCTGCATGGATCAATTTTCAGATTCATGGTGTAGTTATCAGTTCAGATACTGCTCCGTGAATAATTCAGGAAGAATATACCAATACCTCAGAAATGGTGCGCATGATTGCGGAAGCCAAAGGACACAAAATCATTCTTCTCCCGGGATTTGGCTGGGCAATTAAGCTTCTGCAGAAGTTCCCGGGGAAAATCGGGAATCTGGCGACGAAGGCATTTGGTGATTCTGCTTATGAGATGGATATGAGTGACCTGAACGGCAAGGAGCAGATAGTAGACGCCCATAGCAATAGCGGCAATAATAATTACAGAGTCTGCAGCCTTGCGGAATTCATTCGGAGAACGGAACAATGAGTGAAAAGAAACAACATATTCTGGTAATCAGCCAGTACTTCTATCCGGAAGAATTTCGAATCAATGACATCTGTAAAGAATGGGTGAAACGTGGATATGAGGTCACGGTAGTGACCGGAATCCCCAATTACCCCAAGGGGAAATTCTATCCGGGATACAGCTGGTTCAAGCAAAGAACGGAAGAATATGAAGGCATCCACATTATTAGATTACCTTTGATTCCCTGCTACATCTATGTGCAGGATCTGTGGCCGGAAAATGTGGAAATCGTAACAGGTATCCACAACCGGAAGATGATTGGCGCCATAGACCGCATGGTAGATTATATCTACCGAAGATGTACAAAGATATTTGCAACGTCCCCCAGCTTTGTAAAAAGAATTGAAGAGCGCGACAGCGCATATGAGACAACGGAGAAGAAGGAGACAGAGCAATCTTCTAGAAAAAGCCAGGTAATCTATTGGCTCCAATATGCAGAGGATTTCTATAGTCCTGTGGAAAAGCAACCTTTGCCGGATGTGGAAGATGATGAGCGTTTGAAAATAGTTTTCACCGGAAATATTGGATATGCCCAGGGATTGGATATCCTGCCTAAGGTGGCAGAACTCTTGAAAAAGGATAGGCAGAAGGTTCGATTCTATATCATTGGCGATGGTCGATACCGAGAAGAACTTGAGAAGATTATTCAGGAAAAAGATGTAAGTGATATGTTCCGACTGCTTGGTAGAAAAAAGCCGGAAGAAATCCCGGCATATATGGCACACTTCGATATTGCATTTTTATCATTTGCGGACAATGAACTGTTTCAAATGACAATACCGGCTAAGCTGCAATCTTATATGGCTTGTGGAATGCCAATATTAGCAGTGGCAGATGGGGAGGCTAGAAGGATTATTGACGAAGCCGAGTTTGGAATATGCACACAGGCAGGTGATTTAGAGGGAATATATAAAAATGTCTTGTATTGCATGAAAGCAAGCAGACTGCAAAGAGAGCAATATTCTCAAAAAAGTATAAAATACCACGCAACTTTTTTTGAAAAAAATGCGATTTTAGCTTTTATGGATTTTTGCCTAGCATAGACAATAGAAAGGGACAAGCATGGAAGAAAAACAACCATTGGTTTCCATTATCATACCAGTGTATCAGGTGGAAAAATATATTGGAAATACGATAAAATCTGTACTTAGACAAACATACAAAAATATTGAAATTATTCTTGTAGATGATGGCTCGACAGATGAGTCCATTACAAATGCACTTGCAGAAGTCGAAAGGGAGCATTTTACAGAATACAAATTAGTTCGACAAGAAAATAAGGGGTTAGGTGAAGCAAGAAATACAGGTGTAGATTATGCAAATGGTGAATGGATTGTGTTTATCGATTCGGATGATACAATTCAGAAAGACGCAATTGAAAAATTGCTAAAAAATGCAATTAGTAATAGTTGTGATTGGGTTTTTTCATCATTTCAAGTTGTTGAGCTGGGAGATGAATGGAAAGCAGAAACAAAAACGGATTATGACAAGAATTATTCTTCTGAGCAATTGCAAGAACTGTTTTTACTTAGAAAAAAGAAAGTAATTATCGCAGGAACTTTGTTTAATAAGAATTGGTACCGTGTGAATCAATTGCGTTTCAGCTCGATAAGATTTTCAGAAGATCAATTAATGTTATGGCAAGCTATAATTCAAGCTCAAAAAATAGGGTATGTTGGAGATACATTATATAACTATTTAGTTCGTAGTGGATCAATTATGAATGCGTCTAAAAAGGAAGCACTGTTTGAGGCATATTGTACGTATGAAATGTTCTCGAAACAATTGCAAAAGGACTCGCGGGTAATCAATTCGGTAAAAAAGTGGATGCTATCAAGGTGGACATTGGGTTGCGTACGTTCGGCAACGCATGTCTTACCGGCGCATGAATTTCGAGTTTTTTGCAGCAAAGTTAAAATAAAAAGCCATTGTGTAAACTTATTATCATTTTCAGAAATGAAGGCTCAAATTTCGGCATGCATTCTCCTAGTTAGCGTATACCTTTACTACTGGCTGATGCAAACAGAGAAGAGGTGACCGTAGTGAAAAAGTATTGGTATTCATTAGAACAGAAAATGATTGAACTAAGAAACTTCTGTTTTCATTTTGGGGCGTCTATTTATATGTTTCACCAAATAAACGATAATAAGGATTTATGGGAGGATGATGCAGTTTCCATTTCACGTAAAGGCTTTGAAGAGTTTATTGAGGGTTTGTTGATTAACGGTGCTGTGTTCAGATCAATTGATGAATTAGATAAACATTGTGAGACGAATTCTGTGTATTTAACATTTGACGATGTATATCAAGATATGATTGATAATGCAATACCTTTTTTGTTAAATAGGGGAATACCTTTTTGCTTATTTGTATCACAGAAATTTATAGATAAAGAAGGATTTATAAGTACGGAAACATTAAAAAATTTGGCTGCAGAAAAATTATGCACTATTGGGTTTCACTCAAAAAATCATGAGTTGATGCGTTTATTAGATGAAGAACAGATGGGGAGTGAATTAGATTGTTCTGATTTTGATCATGTAGTAGGAAAACATAGTAAGTATTTTGCTTTTCCCTATGGGTCAATATACGCATGTAATCATACATGCAGAAAGTTAATCAAAAAAAGAGGATATGAATTTGTATTTTCTACTATTTATGGAACATGTACTCCTAGAGTAATATCTAGTAAGCCACACTTTGTGCCAAGAATCAATATAAACGAAGAAAATTATTTGAAAAGAATTAATACATTTTGTAGAAATAGAGGAATTAATAAATGAAAAAATTGTTCATGTTTGTTTGGCGGGGTCTTACAATGACGGGGGGACATACCATGATAATTTATTGTCAGAATATCATAAAGAGTTAGGGCATGATGTGACTCTTGTTACATCACCTTTTGTTAATGATACAGATTCCGATAGAAAGAGGATAATATACGCAGTAGGGTATATAGGTCTTTTGCTTTTGCCTATTTTTTATGTGGATTCCTTTTTGAAATTACAAAACAGGGCAGTGATAGCATACTATTTCTACTTTATTGGACTAATACCTATTGCAATATTATGCGATAAAGCTACTTTTATGAAAACAAGGGTGTGCTATTTGAAGTAGTAGGTGCATCCTTTATAATGATGTGTATGGTTGCTTATACTGCATACTGGGGAGGAACTAAGAGCGCAATCGGATCTGTTGTGGCAAGTGGCTGCTCCGTGAATAATTCAGGTTTAACTGATGCAGAATTGAATATTCACTAAATGAAGAGCCTTAAAGACTTTAATCGTTACTCAAACTTCGCATATATTCAAGTGCAAAGCTTGAGTAATAGTATAATTAGGTGATTTTAAATTATACCCACTGGAGAAAGGGACATTTGATATATGTTATTTAATTCTATAGATTTTTTGCTTTTTTTCCCAATTGTGGTAGCAATATATTTTATTATTCCTAAAAAAATCAGATACATTTGGCTATTGATAACGAGTTACTATTTCTACATGGGATGGAACCCTAAATATGCATGCTTAATTGCTTTTTCAACAGTTATAACGTATATGAGCAGTATATTAATTGAAAAAAGTCAAAATGCAGGGAAAGTGTTTTTGAAAAAAGCATGTCTGGTGGGAAGCTTAATATCAAATCTTGGAATTTTATTCGTTTTTAAGTATGCTAATTTCTTTTTACATAATATAAATGTCGTAATGACAAGGATTGGATTTCATACTATAGACAGAAATATAGATTTGCTGTTGCCAGTGGGAATATCCTTTTATACTTTTCAGGCATTGAGTTATACCTTTGATGTATATGGAGGAAAAATTAAAGCAGAGAAAAATATTTTTAAATATGCGTTGTATGTGTCTTTTTTTCCACAATTAGTTGCAGGACCAATAGAGAGATCTACAAATTTACTACCTCAAATACAGAATGTTGATAAGATAAGAGTTTGGAACTATGAACGGGTAAGAAATGGATTATTATTGATGGCATGGGGTTTTTTTCAAAAGCTATTTATTGCGGATAGAGTATCTCTTCTTGTAAATAATGTGATTAATAATTATTCTAAGTATGGATTTGTGGAATTGTCATTAGCGTCAGTGCTTTTTGCGGTTCAAATATATTGCGACTTTGGAGGATATACAAATATTGCCAGAGGCGCGGCAAAGGTTATGGGCTTTGAATTGATGAACAACTTTGCGCAGCCATATTTGGCAACTAATATAAAAGATTTTTGGAGAAGATGGCACATATCGTTGACTTCATGGTTTACAGATTATATATATATACCATTAGGAGGAAATAGAAAGGGAGTATTGAGAAAATACTTAAATACGTTGATTGTCTTTGGAATAAGTGGATTCTGGCATGGGGCGAGTTGGAACTATGTGGTGTGGGGAATGCTGCATGCGTTTTTCCAAATTATAGGGGATTTAAAGAGCCGTTGTTATGCTAAAATAGTGAAAAACAAAAAAAGAGTTACCTTTAGTACACGATTACGTAAGATAATAATAACCTTTTTATTGACAAATTTTGCATGGATATTTTTTGTGTGCAATGGAACTCGTCAGGCGTTTGGAGTAATTAAAAATATGTTTACTTGTTTTCAAACAACAAGCATATTAGAATTAGGACTTGACAGATGTAATTGGTTGTTATTGATTATAGGAATTGCTATTTTGGTAGTTGTTGACGTGATACGTGAAAAAGGAATTTCTATTTTTTCAGTGGTATTGAAACAAGAAGCATGGTTCCGATGGATAATCTATTTAGTTCTCCTATGGCTAACCATTATGTTTGGAATTTATGGAAAATCTTATGATACAAGCACCTTTATCTATTTTCAATTTTGATGGGAAACAATTATGAAAAATGTTATGAAGCGAGCAATTGCTACTGTTCTATTTATTTATTTATTTATTTATTGTGGGAAGCTATGGCGATATCTGTTGACTGATGACGTTGATTCGTATACAAGAATAATGATGCATCAATTATATACGAGTGAAAAAAATATAGATGTAGTTTTTGTGGGATCATCACATGTATATAGAAGTCTTGTTCCGGAAATTACGGATAAAGGATTTGAAAGCTATACATTTAATGCGGGGACATCTGCTCAACAGATGGATGGCTCATTGGCATTGATAAGAGAAATTGAGAAAAATAATGATATAAAGCATGCATACGTGGAATTATATTATGGTGTTGCAGAGATAGGAAAGCGGATAGATAGAGTAGAATTAACTGCAACTTATATAATTTCGGACTATATGAAGCCTTCTTTAAATAAGGTTAATTATTTGTTAAAGGCAAGTTCTAAGCAATATTGGATTAACAGTTTTATTGTAGCGAGAAGAAATTGGCAGAAAATCTTTGACCTGAATTATATAAAAGATATCTTAATTAGAAAATCGTGCGATACATACAAAAATTATGAATATTATAGATCGGAAGGTTCAGTTCAATATTATGTAGATAGAGGATTTGTGGCATGGGATGATACAATAGGTGAGGATTATTTTTTGAAAAATGAAGAATCCATTAACGGAGTGAGAAAAGACTATGATTCATTAAAGGATACGGATTGGGAGAAATCTATTCAAGAGATAGTAAGTTTTTGTGACACAAAAGGGATAGAGCTTACTTTTTTTATAGCTCCAATGCCTGAAGGAACATTGGTAGCGACGGGAGACTATTCTACTTATCATAAAGCAATAGAGGAAATCTCAAATGAGTATGGAATTAAGTTTTATGATTTTAACTTATGTAGAGATGAAATATTTGATACGAATAATCGGCAACTATTTAAGGATGAGGATCATTTGAATACTGATGGAGCAGAGGAATTTAGCAGGGTATTTTGTGATTTCTTTATGGGAAAATATACTGTTGTTGAGGCGTTTTATAGTAGCTTTGAGGAAAAAATAGAAAATAGGGATATTGCATTTTATGGAATTGTGACTCATACTAGTGTTGAAAATCCTGAGATTAAAAATTGTAGAATAGTATCAAAAACGGTACTCCCTTATCAATATAAAATTATAGCTATACCAAAGGACGAGGAATCGAGGGTAATACAGGAGTTTAGCAGTAATTTAGAATTCGATTTACCGACCGATGAAAGAGGACAACTGGTGATTATGTGGAAAAATATTAGTGACGAGGAAATACAGACGATAAAATGTACATATTAGAATGTACGTATGTTCTTGGGCAATACTTGACAAAGAGTAGATATAGATATAACATTCAAAAAGGTAGTTTCGCTGTCAATAAGAGGAAAAATGGAGGTATAAGATATGTCATTGTATCAAAAATTAATTAATGGAGAAGAAAAGCTTGCATTAGTGGGATTAGGATATGTGGGAATGCCTATTGCAGTGGCTTTTGCCAATAAGGGAATACATGTAGTAGGGTTTGATTTAAATACAGCGAAGATCGAAGCTTACAAATCAGGAATTGATCCAACCAAAGAAGTAGGAGATGAAGCTATAAAAAATACAAGTGTAGACTTTACTTCTGATCAAAAACGCCTAAGAGAAGCAAAATTTTTTATTGTTGCGGTTCCGACTCCAGTAAATTTAGATCATACACCGGATTTGACGCCGGTTATTGGTGCCAGTGAAATTATTGGTAGTAATATTACTAAGGGATCTATTATTGTATATGAATCTACAGTATATCCAGGAGTGACAGAGGATGTTTGTATTCCTATTTTAGAAAAAGCATCTGGATTGAAATGCGGTATTGACTTTAAGATAGGATATTCTCCTGAACGTATTAATCCGGGCGATAAGGTTCATAGATTAGAAAATATTAGAAAAATTGTTTCAGGCATGGATGAGGAAACTTTGGAAGAAGTAAAAAATGTTTATAATCTTGTGGTAGAGGTTGGAACGCATCCTGTGTCGACTATTAAAACGGCAGAAGCTATAAAGGTTGTTGAAAACAGTCAACGAGATATAAATATTGCATTTATGAACGAATTGGCTATGGTTTTTGATCGTATGGGAATTGACACAAATGAAGTGGTTGATGGAATGAATACTAAATGGAATGCGTTAGGATTTAGATCCGGACTTGTAGGTGGACATTGCATTGGCGTAGACCCATATTATTTTACTTATGAAGCGGAAAAACTTGGGTATCACAGTCAAATTATTCTTAATGGAAGAATTGTGAACGATGGAATGGGAAGATATATTGCAGATGCAGCAATAAAACAAATGATTTTGGCGGGTAAAGCTCCCAAAGAATCTAAAGTTGTAATACTTGGATTAACTTTTAAAGAAAATTGCCCGGATACTAGAAACAGTAAAGTGGCAGATATTGTTAGGCGGTTGGCAGATTATGAAGTTTCGCCTCGTATAGTAGATCCGTGGGCAAATGAGGAAGATGCAAAGCGTGAATATGGTATAACATTGACGAAACTTGACGAAATAGATAATGCAGATTGTGTCATTGTTGCAGTTGCACATAATCAGTTTAGAGATTTAACTTTAAATAGAATAAAAAATCTATTTAAAAAGGACATTACAGACGACCAAAAAGTTCTAATAGACGTAAAGGGACTCTATGCAATAAGTGAATTAAAAGCATCAGGTATGCGATATTGGAGACTATAAAAGTAAGTGTATTTTAGCGCCAACAAAAGGAAATGGAGGGAGGCAAAATGCGAAAGGTGAGCGTTATTATTCCTTTTTATCAGCATATGGATTGGTTGACGGAGGCAGTTGAAAGTGTTTTACAACAAAATTATGATAATATAGAAATAATTGTCATAAATGATGGTTCACCAGAAGACATTTCAGATTTTCTCGAACGATTTAAGGGAAAAATAATTTATGAGATGAAGCCGAACGGTGGGCAAGCAACTGCTAGAAATCGTGGCATTGAAATAGCTACAGGAGATATTATAGCATTTTTGGACTCGGATGATATGTGGCTTCCTCAGAAGCTATTTGTTCAAGTGAAGGCTATGGAAATGAGCAATGCAATCTGGTCATATTGTTGATTTATACTTAAAACTGACCCGGGGTCAATTTTACTTGACAATTAACACATATTGCGGTTATTCTACATTTGGAATGGGGAAAAGTAAAATATACAATATGACGGGAAAAAAGTGCGCAAACATACATCGATATTATATACCATATATAGCAACTTCTTGCGTTATAATACGTAGGGAGTACTTGGTTAATCATCCAGAGTGTAGATTTAAGCCTGAGTTGCGGTATGGACAAGATGTATATATGTGGTTGATGATTAATGCAGAGTTGCCTATATTGGCAATTCCTGAGAATTTAGTTAAGGTAAGAATGAGAGGTACAAATGCGGGCAAAAGGGCGAGAGTTCAGCTACAAGCGTGAGGAAATATATGGAAATACAGAAAATTATGTAGGGAAAAACTGATTGACCTTTTTAATATTGGTCTTTTATTTGCGTTAGCGTCTGAACTATGTGTGATGGGAAATACTATTGTTATTAACAGTTCTCGCATTATAAGGTCGGAAAAATTACTGGAACTTATATCAAGAATTTTATTTGTAGTACCTTGGTTTATGTTTAAATTAGACAGAGTGATAAATGAAAAACCTAATCCCCCAGCCATGCTGGGTGAATGGAGTAAGCAGTAGCGTGTAGGATAACGATAAAAAGCCTCCTGTGTTACAATGAGAAAGGTATCGCAAGCCAATCTCAAAACAAAGGAGACGGTCCTTAATGGACAATCAAAGTTTATTACATGTTCGCTGGAAATGCCAGTACCATATAGTTTTCATACCAAAGTATCGGAAGAAGATATTGTATGGTAAGTTAAAAAATGATGTAAGAGAAATAATCTCAATACTGTGTAAGTATAAGGATGTACAGATTATAGATGGAGCAGTATGTGAAGATCATATACATTTAAGCGTAGCAATACCACCTAAAATAAGTATATCGAGCTTCATGGGATATTTGAAGGGCAAAAGTACACTAATGCTATATGACAGGCATCCGGAACTGCAAAGTAAGTGGGATAAGTCATTCTGGGCAAGAGGATATTATGTGTCGACAATTGGTAATATTACAGAAGATGCAATAAAGAAATATATCCAAAGTCAAGGAAAGAAGAAAACAGAAGTACCTCTTTATAGAGGACCAGTAACAAAGCTTGTGATACCCGCCTTTCAGGCATGTATGCAATCACCCCTTTTTAGGGCTAATATTAAACCACCAGTTGAACTGGTGGTTGCTAACTTAGAGGAAACAATATATTAAAGTGAGAATAGTTTGGTCAATAAAACAAAAACTTATAGAAACATGGAACCAAATAAGGAATCAAAATGGCATTTCAATTTATATGTTCCATCGAGTTTCTCGTGAGATATGTTCCACACATGAAAATATCAGTATATCATTAGAGGCTTTTCGGGAATTTATTGAAAGAAAAAGGAAACAGGAATGGAATTTTCTAGATATGGAAAAACTGAAAGCTGGGGATAATTATTGCGAGAAAAAAGCAGTTATTACCTTTGATGATATGTTTGAAGATGCTTATGAAAATGCTATACCGATACTGAGAGAATATGGAATCCCATATACAGTGTTTATCGCACCGACATTAGTGGGAACACCTGGTTACATATCGGAAGAGCAGATACAGGCATTAAAAGAAGACAAGCTTTGTACAATTGGAGCACATTCAATTTCTCACAAAATATTTAGAAAATTATCTTTAACTGAAAAGAAAAAAGAAATTGCATTATGTGAAAATGAAAAAATGTTGGGGTGTACAATTAGTTATTTTGCATATCCTTATGGGTCTATTTATGCTTGCGATAAGAAGAGCCAATTATTGGCGAAAGAGGAATATAAATTAGGATTTGCTACATTAAATTTCCGACTTACACAACAATATATGAAGAGAAATTTTTTCTTTCTACCTCGAATTAACGTTAATAATGATAACTTTTTGAAGGTTTGAGTATGAATAAAAAAGGAACGATGATATTTGGTTTGATAATATATAAAATTTTATATGAATTTATATATTCATATGGAGTTAGTCCGTTGTTTTCATATATGCAATTAATCTACAAACCAAATTTACAAAAAATGGTATTATCATATGTATTGTTTTTCCTATTGATTGTTATATTACCCCAAAAACGTGAAAATGTATCTGAATATCTTATATCAGTTTTTTTCATTTTTACAGTGACACCGTTGCTATCGTTTTATTGGCAGGCAGATCAAGCTACAACATATATATTATATTGTGTGATAGCTTTTATTGTGTTAGTTGGAGCTAGCCAGATACCTATTAAGACTAAGACAAAAAATAAAATAGTGTTGTTGAATCAATGGAAAATGAGGAAGGTAGATATTGTTGCTTTGGTGGCATTAGTTATTGGAGGATTAATGATTCTGATAACAATGGAGTATGGATTTGCAGATTCTAAAGCAATGAACTTATACTTAGTATATGAAGTGCGAGAAAACCGTTCTTTTACAGGGATATATGGTTATATTATTAATTGGATTCCATATGCATTGGTCCCCTGGTTATTGTGTATGTCTTTGTATTTGAAACGCTGGGGATATGTAATTTTTGCTGTTGTAGTGCAAGTGTATATGTTTTTGCTGCTAGGGTCAAAAACGGCATTGTTTTCTGTTGCGCTGATACTAGCATCGTATTTTTTAGTGAAACTTAAGTGCAACTATATGTTTATGTGGAGTATAGGACTGACAACTTTAAATATATTTACATTTGCAGTGTGGAAAGTGTTTTCAGAACTAATGCCTTTTGGTATATTTCCCACTAGGTTGCTATCATTACCTGCTGCAATATCATTTATGCATTATGATTTTTTTTCTACAAATCCTAAATTACATTTTGCGGAGAATATTATTGGCAGAATATTGGGAATAAAATCGCCATATTCCAAATTAGCAATGTATTTGATTTCGGGAGTGTACGGAAAAACGGCGTCTTATTGTACGGGATATTTGGGAGATTCATATGATAATGGTGGATTTGCAATTATGATTGTATATTCGATTATACTTGCATTGATATTTAGATTAATTGATAAAATTTATAAGGAAGTTAGTAATGAAACTAGGGATCAACAGGCAATGTTTGTTGGAATTTTGACTTATAGTATGATATACCTTAATGATGGAACATTGACAGCGTTATTGGCAACAGGTGGATTGGTTTTAGTACTTTTTCTCTTTATTATTTATGAAAATAAAATATATTGTGAAAGAAAGATAGATACGGTGAAGCGGATTGGAAACGAAACAAGTAGACTATAGGTTATGCCTGGATGATTCTGCCAAATTAAAAGGAATTGCAATTGTATTAATAATAATAAGCCATGTTGCAGGAATGTTTCAAATAAGATATTTTACCCCCTGTGGAGGAATTGGAGTAGCTCTTTTTTTATTTGTAGCAGGATATGGGTTGAGTGAATCTTTTGACAGAAATGGGTTAAAAAATTTTTGGAAAAAACGGCTTATTGTAGTATTAGTGCCATATTTTATGGTTGAGATTTTGGCTGTAGTTATTATTCCACAACGGAATGCTGTTAGTGTGATAAAAAGTTTGCTGTTAATAGAACCTAGAAAGTCTCAAATTTGGTATTTGCAGTATTTATTTCTTTGCTATATCTGCTTTTGGTGCACATATAAGTTTGTTAGTAAAAAATATAGACTATTAATTTTATTAATGCTGGCAATTTTATCGTTTTTTTTATTAAAGGAAATTGCTGCGGAGCAAGCATTGTCATTTTGGTGTGGATGTCTCTTCTCGGAGAAGAAGGGACTTTTTGAAAAGCTTCATCGTGTATCTGTTGTTTTGTTGCTCTTTGGAGTTATTATGTTAGCATTTAAACAATTAGATTTAGTTAGGAATGCTAGCCCAATTATTATAAATTGTGTGCAATTGTCTATTAAATTGCCAATTGCACTTTATTTAGTTGACATGGTTACACAAATGCCGACCATTATGAAATATTTGTATATGGAAAAAATAGGGAAAGTAAGCTATGAGCTATATTTGATCCATATTAATTTCTTGTATTTAGTAAGGGCGAATATATGGAGTTTGATGCTTTTTGTGGTATTGACAACGGTGGGGGCAGTTATGCTTCATCTAATTGTTATTAGGATAAATAGAAACTTGATGAAGGACAGAAATGTGAAGGAAACAAGGGCAGTTTAATGAAAAGAATAGTAAAAAATCTTGGATACCAAACGATATATCAGGTTTTATCCATTTGTCTTCCATTAGTGACATCACCATATATATCAAGAGTTTTAGAAGCGGATGGATTGGGTGTATATTCTTATACATATTCTATTGTCAACTATTTTACTTTATTTGCTATGTTGGGTACTGTAAATTATGGAAGCCGACAAATTGCATTAGTTAAAGAACGTACAGAAGATGTTAGAAAGAATTTTTGGAGTATTTATATGGCTCAGCTAATGGCTTCACTTCTTGCGCTTTTTGCATATGCTGTATATTTGAAAGAATGTAGAACAGGCTATTTTACTGTAGCAGTTGCTCAAACAATATGGATTTTAGCATGTTCTTTGGATATTAACTGGTTCTTTTTCGGAATTGATGAGTTTAAAATTACGGTAACTAAGAATACGATAATTAAGTTATTAACATTTGTTGCAATATTTATTTTTGTGAAAGATAAATCTGATATTTGGAAATATGTTATAATTATGGCTGGAGGTACACTATTAAGTGTTGTTGTATTATGGCCTTTTTTGATAAAAAAAATAGGATTTTATTTGCCGACACGCCAGGAAATATGTGAACATATAAAGCCAAATATTTTATTATTTATTCCTTTACTAGGATTAAGCGTATATCATATTATGGATAAAACAATGTTAGGAATGGTATGTGCATATGAAGAGAGTGGATACTACTATAATGCTGACAAAATTATGAGTATGCCATTGACTGTGATAATGGGAACGGGAACTGTTATGTTACCTAAAATGTCGGAGATTATTGCAAAGGGTAATGAGACTGAGGAAAATTATGTATTTAGTATGTCGATTGAAGGGTTTATGTTATTGACTATTGGAATGGCATTTGGAATATCTGCGGTCGCACCTAAATTTGTTCCTATTTTTTTCGGAACAGGATATGAGGCATGTATAGTATTAACTTATATTTTTTCTGTAATTATGGTTTTCAAATCATTGGCTAATATAATTCGTAACCAATATTTGATACCACATAATATGGAAAACGTATATACTCTGTCGGTATTTATAGGAGCAGTGCTCAATTTTTTGTCTAATTATCTTTTCGTTGTAGTATGGAATTTGGGCGCAAAAGGGGCATGCTATGGAACTTTAGTGGCAGAAGCAATAACGTGTATTTTCTATGTAATTTCAATAAGTAAGACGGTTGATATTTTTATATCTATAAGACGGCTTTGGGGTTATCTGCTTATAGGAGTAGCGATGTATGGTTTTGTGTGGCTAATCTCTCGCTATTTATCGGTTTCTATTAAAAATCTTATTATTGAGATTGCAGTTGGCGGCATGATATATATATTATTGTGCATTATATATTGGTATAAAAATAGTAATAGCATGTTTCATACATTGATAAAAAAGTTCATTCAGAAGAAAAAATAATTGTATGACACTTAAATAAAGGAGATTTGTATAAATGGTAATAATTAGTGAAAAAATTGGTTTTTTGTCTGTTGAACGAGTATTATTTAATGTGATTAACACTAATAAAAGTGATATGACTAGGATTATGAGAATTGATTCCAAATTGCCAGAAAATTGGTATACAGCAAATGAAAAATCATATACAGTTATAAGCAATCTTACTATGAATGAGGAAGAATTACTGAATTTGATGCGAAAAAAGGTAAAGTACGAAGTTACAAGAGCAGAAAAGGATGAATTGACGTATGAGATATATGATTCGGAACAGTTGGCTAATGATCAGACAATAATTGAAGAATTTGAAAAAGCTTATATTCATTTTGCAAAGGAACTTGAAGATAAGAATGTTATAAAAGCCTACAAAAGGGACAAAATTGATTTATATATTAGAAACCATTGTTTGTTGTTGACCTGTATGAGAAAGGGTAATCTTGCTGTATATCATGTATATATGTATGACGAAAATGAGGCAGTATTGATGTTTTCAGTATCGGATTTTAGAGATGAAGATATTGATAGAAATCTTGCAGGACGTGCTAATAAATTATTACATTATGATGATATGCGATACTTCAAAAAAGAGGGACTTAAGAAATACGATTGGGGAAATATATCTAGTAAAGAAAATTATAATGGAATAGATAATTTTAAGATTTCTTTTGGCGGAGAGATTTGTGATAAATATAATGTGCTAATAGGAAATACATTAGCAGGAAAGGTGTTTGTTGCGATTTATAAAAAAATTATGAGGAGAGGAAAATGAGGATAGTATTTGTATGCACAGGTAATAGTTTTACCCCAACAATGTTATATAAAGAAAATTATTTTATAAGGGCAGCAGTTAATAAAGGTTATAAGGTTTTGGTGGTTGCCTCAGAATATATGTATATAGATGGTGTACGAAAACGAATTGGCCCATATGAAGGAGAAATAGACGGATATAAATTGGTAAGGATTCCGTATAAAAAATATCTAGGAAGTAATTATTTTTCTGAGAAAATCAGAAATGCACCAGGCATGACGGAGAGAATAATAGATTTTGCGCCAGATTACATCTTTTATAATTGTCCACAGATTTATAATATTAAGGAAGTAGTGAAAATAAAAAAGGCATTGCCTGGCTGTAAGGTGGCATTGGATTTTAGCACTAAATATATAAATAGTGCACGAAATGCATTGTCTTTAAATATATTACATAAGGGAATATATAAGAGATGGTTAAAAAAAGCAGTCCCCTACATTGACAAGATATATTATGTATCTCAGGAGACATTACAATTTATTAGAGAAGTATACGATTTGCCAGAAGAACTTATGATTGAAAATGGGCTTCCAGGAGAAGTATGTGCCTATGGCAAAAGAGAATATTTTCGTGAAAAGATTGTTAGTGAATTCGATTTTCCTACAGATTCTATTATAATGCTGCATTCTGGAAAAATAGGAATTCTTAAAAGAACAGTTGAACTGCTTCGCTTTTTCCATACAAACGAAGATAAGAGATTTCGCTTAATAATTGCCGGAAGTATTGAAGATACTGTAAAAGATGATATTACAGATATTATCGGAAAGGATGATAGGATTAAGTATATTGGATTTGTTACGGGGGAAAGATTGACAGAATTGCTATGCGGAACAGATTTGTATTTACAACCAGGAACAATATCACAAACTTCACAGACCGCAATATGTTGTGGATGTCCAATTATGTTTATGGATTGCCCCACGAATAGGGCACTTTTCGCAGAAAATGGTTTCTTGTTACAGAATTTGGATGAAATAAAGGATGTGTTTGAAAGAGTAAGTCAGGAACCAGATATTTTAAAGAGAATGTCTGAAAAGTCATATGAACTTGCATTTGAAGAACTGGAATATGAAAAACTGTTAATGAAAGCTATGTTGAGTGCGGGAGTAAATATATAAGTATAAGAAGAACACAGTCAAATCATTGAAAAATGATTGGTACTTCTAGCTTAGAAGGAGAAGGAATATGTCACTATTTACAGGAAAAACATTAATGATTACCGGAGGTACTGGATCTTTTGGAAACGCAGTATTAAATCGTTTCCTCAAAACCGATATTGGAGAAATTCGTATTTTCTCTCGTGATGAGAAGAAGCAGGATGATATGCGCCATGAATACCAGGCGAAGATGCCGGAAGTGGCGGACAAGATTAAATTTTATATCGGAGATGTGAGAGATTTGAACTCTGTACGTTCTGCCATGTACGGGGTAGACTACATTTTCCATGCGGCAGCGTTAAAACAGGTACCGTCCTGCGAATTTTTTCCCATGGAGGCAGTGAGGACGAATGTAATCGGTACAGACAATGTCCTGACAGCTGCGATTGAAGCTGGGGTGGAATCGGTCATTTGTCTGTCCACGGATAAAGCAGCATATCCCATCAATGCTATGGGTATTACCAAAGCCATCGAAGAGAAAGTAGCTGTTGCCAAGTCACGGAATTCCGGCAAGACGAAGATCTGCTGTACCCGCTATGGTAATGTAATGTGTTCCCGTGGTTCTGTAATCCCTCTGTGGATCGATCAGATCAAGGCAGGCAACCCGATTACTGTGACAGAACCATCTATGACCCGTTTCATCATGAGCCTGGAGGAAGCGGTAGATCTTGTACTGTTTGCATTTGAAAAAGGTGAGAATGGAGATCTGTTAATTATGAAGGCTCCGGCATGTACCATTGGAACCCAGGCGGAAGCAGTATGTGAATTGTTCGGCGGCAAGAAAGAAGACATCAAGGTGATCGGTATTCGTCATGGCGAGAAGATGTATGAGACTCTGCTGACAAATGAAGAATGTGCCAAAGCAATTGATCTGGGTGGATTTTATAGAGTTCCTGCGGATAATCGTGGGCTGAATTATGATAAATATTTCAAAGATGGCGACGCGAAGAGAAATACGCTCACAGAGTTTAACTCTAACAATACGAGAATGTTGAATTTGGAAGAAACCAAAGCGACCATTGCAAAGCTGGCATATATTCAGGAGAGACTGGCGGAGGATTAAAAATGTTTGATTTTAAGTGGAAAGAGAATGGATCGATCAAACTTCTGATCATTGTGGGAACTAGACCGGAGATTATTCGCCTGGCTGCTACGATTAAGCGTTGCAGAGAATATTTTGACTGCTGTGTGGCACATACCGGACAGAATTACGATAAGAATCTGAATGATATTTTCTGGTCTGATTTTGATCTGGGTGGACCGGATGTATGGATGAATGTCGTAGGAGAGAATCTGGGACAGACTTGCGGGAATGTCATTGCGAGAAGCTATGAGTTGATGGCGGAGATCAAGCCGGATGCTTTACTTGTACTTGGAGATACAAATAGCTGCTTATCAGCTATTTCGGCTAAGAGACTCCATATTCCTATTTTCCATATGGAAGCCGGTAACAGATGTAAGGATGAATGCCTTCCGGAGGAGACGAACCGACGCATCGTGGATGTCATTTCTGATGTGAATTTACCGTATTCCGAGCCCGCCAGAAAGTATCTGCATGAAATGGGAATGCCTAAGGAGAGAACCTACGTAACGGGATCTCCTATGGCAGAGGTACTTCATGGCAATTTAAGTAAGATTGAAGCATCGGATGTGTTGGATCAACTGGGACTTAAGCCGAATAAATATATTTTGCTTTCTGCACACAGAGAAGAGAATATTGATACGGATAAGAATTTTGAATCCTTATTTAACGCTATCAATGCACTGGCAGAGAAATACGATATGCCGATTCTCTATTCCTGCCATCCGAGATCCAGGAAGAAGCTGGAAGCAAGTGGATTTAAATTAGATCCCAGGGTAAGAGTAAATGAACCGTTAGGATTTAATGATTATAATAAGCTTCAGATGAATGCGCTGGCAATCGTATCTGATTCCGGAACATTGCCAGAGGAAAGCAGTTTTTACCTGTCCATAGGACATCCTATTGCAGCAGTGTGCATCCGGACATCGACGGAGAGACCGGAGGCATTAGAGTCCGGTAACTTTATACTGGCTGGCATCACGATACAGGAACTTCTCCAGGCAACCGGCATGGCTATTGATATGAAGGAAAAAGGAATTCTGGGAAGGCCGTGTCCTGATTACACAGATGAGACAGTATCCATGAAAGTGGTAAGAATCATTCAGGGCTACGTAAATGTTGTTAATAAAATGGTATGGAGAAAAGGGCAGTAACCAATGAATATCTTAGTCACAGGTGCAAAGGGCATGGTAGGAACAGCCCTTGTAAATAACCTGAAAAATATCAGAGATAATAAGAATCGTACCAGACCGGCAATACACATTGATGAGATATACGAGTATGACATTCAGTCCACTGAAGAAGAACTAGACTCCTATTGTCAAAAATCGGATTTTGTATTTCACCTTGCAGGAGTAAACAGACCGGAGAAACCGGAAGATTTCATGAAGGGAAATTTCGGATTTACTTCACAGCTTCTTGATAAATTAAAAAAGTATGAGAATAAGGCAACGATTATGCTCTCTTCTTCCATCCAGGCGACGCTGTCCGGCAGATTCGGAGATTCCGAATATGGTCGTTCCAAGAAGGCAGGCGAAGAGCTTTTTTTTGCATATGCAGAAGAGACCGGGGTTAAGGTAGCGGTATATCGATTCCCAAATCTGATGGGACACAGTAGGCCGAAGTATAATTCCGCAGTCAGTACTTTCTGTTGGGCAGTAGCGAATGATGAGGAGTTTATAGTAAATGACAGAACAACAGAACTTGAATTGCTCTACATAGACGACCTCGTGGAAGGAATGTTCGATCTCCTGGAGAGAAAAGAACAGCACTGTGAATTCGATGGTGTAGAGACAATATTAAGAGAGGATGGGCGTTTTTGTTGTGTGCCGGTTACCCATAAGGTTACTTTAGGGGAAATCGTTGATCTTCTGCAGGAGTTCAAAACGCAGCCGGATTCACTGCTGATGCCGGAGATGCCGGAAGGAGCTTTTGCAAAGAAATTGTTTTCGCTGTATTTAACGTATCTTCCTACAGACAAGTTTAAATATCGATTGAAAATGAATGAAGATGACCGCGGATCTTTTACGGAATTGATGCACACGCTGAATTGCGGACAAGTATCCATCAATATCAGCAAACCGGGAATTACTAAAGGGCAGCATTGGCATAACAGTAAATGGGAGCAATTCATTGTGGTAGCCGGGCATGGTCTGATCCGGGAAAGAAATATCAATACCGGAGAAATGGTTGAATTCGAAGTATCCGGTGCTAACATAGAAGCGGTATATATGATCCCGGGATGGTCTCATAATATTATCAATTTGTCGGAGACGGAGAATCTGGTTACCGTGATGACCTGCAATGAGGTGTTTGACCCGAATTGCCCGGATACATTTTATGAACCGGTGTAATGCCCGGGGATTTTTAAAGGAAGGAACATAAAACAATGCAGACAAGAGAAATCGACTTATTAGACATGATAGCAGATGTTTTGTCACACTGGCGTGGATTGATCGTGGCGCTGGTATTGGGTGCAGTATTACTGGGAGGGTTTAGCTATACGAGATCTTTCCGCACAATACAAAACGTACAACAGCCGGAAACGGTTGTGCAGGAAGAAACAACCGTAGAGGAACAGCTGACACAGCTGGAGCAAAACTTGGATGACAAAAGTCTGGCAACGGTGCTGGCAGTAGTAGATGATGAGAAGGAATATGATCTGAAGAAGACATATTCTGAAAATTCAATTTATATGCAGTTGAATCCATTACAAACAGCTCAGACAGAGTTGATCTATCAGCTGCAGACAGCAGACGGATCGATGGATGGACAACTGGGAGCTTTATATACATCCCTGTTAAATAATGTTGGCTTATATGATTGGGTAGCACAGCAGACCGGAATAGAAGCCGGCTATGTGGGAGAACTGATCTCAGCAGAAACGGTGTCAACACTGACGATTCAGAGCAAAACTGAGAAGTTGCAGCAGGAAATGTTCTTAGGAACGAATTGCGTAAAGGTGTCAATTCTGCAGTCAGATGCAGAAACTTGTCAGAAACTGGCAGATGCGGTAAAAGATTATATTTCTGAGGAGCAGAAACAGTTAAACAATGAGCTGGACCAACATGCGTTGGTATTGGTATCTGAGACCACCGGTTCTGTTATGAATAAGGATCTGATGGATGAGCAGATACAGTGTAGAAATGAGATCGCATCTCTGCAATCGACGATTGCTGCGACAAAGGCAGATTTTACCGAGGAACAGAAGAAGTATTATGAACTTTTGACCTGGGAGGAAGCAGAGCACTCGGAACAGCCGGAACAGCCAGCACAGAGTGTGACAGCAGAAGTGGAGTCTAAACCGACACCGACGATAAGTAAAAAATATGTATTGTTAGGTGCAGTATTATTTGCCTTTGCTTATGCGGTAGTTATTTGTATGGTATATATTTTTAATACCAGACTGAGAGAAGCTGATGAACTGCAGAGCATATATGGTATTCCGCAGATCGGATTGGTCGTCCGGGAATCCGGCAGAAAAGTATTCCTGGATAAATGGGTGAATTCCCTGCGCCATTACGGTAAGAGGAAATTTACAGCAGAGCAGTCTATGGAGCTGGCTTTTGAAGCGATAAAGATTGCAGCAGTCAAAAATGGACTGAACAATATCTGTCTCATGGGATGTAACATGAGCGCCGGAGCGGATAAGGTATGCGAGAGCCTTAAGGCAGCGTTGGAGAAGGAGCAGATCAGCGTAAGCGTTCTGGATAATGTGTTATACGATGCAGAGGCGATGGCGAAAATGAGTGCCATGCAGGGTGCGGTATTGGTAGAAAAGTCCGGATCTACATTGTACAATGAAGTGGCCAGTGAACTGGAACTGTTAAAGAGACAGGACATCAGAGTACTGGGAGGCATTATAGTAGAGTAGGTTGTGCAAGGAGAGTTACAGGTATGCATAGGATGACCAAAGAGAAGCTGTATAAATGGTGGTATGCGTTATGCTTTGTCTTTCTGGGGATCATTGACCAAAGAAGGGGAAGTGCCCTTGGTACGATCCAGATGACTTTTACCAATCTAACGGGAGTAGTAATGGCATTACTACTCCTTCCTTCGATTAAATTTGAAAAAGAAAAAGCAAAGCCCTATTTATTATGGACTCCGGTATGTGTGATACTTGCAATCATTGCCTGCATCATAGGGAATAATTGCTGGCAATATAAGGGACAATGGATCACAGCGGTGTTGAATATCGCAGTGTGGAGTTATTTGATTATTTATGTGTATCAAGAGAAAAGCTACACTGAGCTTTTTGCCAGGATAAAGCAACCGGTATTTTGGTGTACATGCCTGTGCCTTGTGTTAATGCAAATGTCTGTGCATGAAGGGATCGTGCCGTTATGGTACTTGTTGATCTATGGTGGTTTTGCAGTGATAGGGATCCCGAAGGAGAGAACAGAGGATTTCTTCGATGGAATGCTGACAGGGATCATTCTGTGGTTCTTCGGACAACAGATCATAGCTTTCGGATTCCGCCCTTATGATTACGTCAGATACAGGGGGCTATATTCCGGAGAAACACAGAACGGTATGCACTATATGATTGTATTTTGTGCATTCCTGTTAAAGTGGGTTTACAGCAGAGAAAAGAATAAAAAATGGTGGATTCGATTTTTTTATTTCTTTATGAGTGCTGCAATGATAAGCTTTACTGTTTTTACCGGGGGAAAGGCACCGATTTTAGGAATCGCAGCAGTGACGGCATTTGTTATTTTAGGTTATAATATTTTTAAACGGAAGACCTTTTACGGAGTGCTGCTACATGCGGTGACACTGATAGTATGCGTTGTTTTGACGTTCCCCATATGCTATTTGAGTATACGTTATTTACCAACGATTCTCCATCATCCTGTATGGTTTGAGGGAGAGTATGTAGAGGGGGAGAGCGTGTGCTCTTTTGATCCATGGAATAGTGAGAAATATATTTCCTTTGAACGGGCACTATATGTTGATGTAGGGAGAGTATTGGAGCTGATAGGGGTTAGTTCTCAAAGATGGATACCACAATTAATGGATTTTATTCAGGCATTGCCTGTTCATGCTGAAGAACTGGATGCACAGGAGATAGAGGTTGAGGCTGGGAGTAATCCGGATAATCCATTCAATCCATCAGGAGAATTGGCCTATTGGTCTTCTACAGAAGCACGAAAAATTATTTACACATATTATTGGAATCATTTGAACTTAGTAGGGCACGATAAGCAACATTCAGGATTTTGGATATCAGGAGATACATATTATGGTCATGCTCATAATATGTTTCTTCAGGTCGCTTATGATTACGGAATTATATCGGGAATTCTGTTTTTGCTTGTATACCTGTATAGCCTGTATAGAGCTTTCCGATTATGGTTGAAGGGCAATTGGAATTGTATTGTTTTTTTACTTGCAATCCTTTGCTTTGGTATGGCAGAGATGGTGCTTGTCAGCGGACAGATTACGGTTACGTTAATGGCGGTTATGTTCTATTTTACCGGGAGGGATGGATATACATTGCAGTCTAAAACGGACAAAGCGGTAGAGGAAATCTGAACGCGAGGCCATACGGGCATTGGGAAGGGGAAGTTACTCATAATAGAGTACGAGTTTTATTTCTACGATATGAAAGTGGATGGCTGGTACTGATGGAATAGCATAACGAAATTACTTCGATTTTACAGCACTGCCATTTCGATATTTCGAACAACCTAAAACCTAATAAATCATAGTATTTTAAAAATTGTTAATATATAATATTAGCTATAATACTAATGAAAAGGTGGTGCACTTATGAAAAAAAACAGATAAGATGACAGTTAAATTTAAAACGACTATAGAAGACCTATTTGAGAAACATAATTCAAAACTTCAAATAGGTCTTTTTGTAATTTCGCTGTTGATCGGAGCGTATTACAATATCAGTTTGAAAAATGAACTTGGGATAGTTATAGGTCTACTGGTTCTTATGTAAGCGCCAAATAATCCGGCGGTACCTATAAATTTACCCCAACCTATTTTCGGTTGGAGTATTTTGCTACAAATTCATTCTCACATTTTTAGAGTTTGGAGTTTTTCACTCCAGGGTGCCAACTCTGCAAGCTGTTCATCACTCCAGTTTTCATTCGGCCTTTGTTCCAGAACGTAGCTGAGGTATTGATAAATGTTCAGGTTGTGTGCCTTCGCCATCTCTACCATCGTGTAGGCAATCGCACTGGCTTCTGCACCTTCTACGGAATCACTGAACAGCCAGTTCTTACGTCCTACTGTAAAAGGTCGGATGGCATTCTCACTAAGGTTATTGGTGAAGCTGCAGCGCCCGTCCTCCAGATAGGTCATGGATGTTTCCCTGCGGTTCTTCACATAGGTCAGTGCTTTATCCAGGCGGGTGTTGCGGACTGGCTTCTGGCTGTCAACCCACGTCCAAAAGGCCTCGAGAACCGGTTTTTCCTTCTCGAGACGCATTTGTTTCCTTTTTTCATAATCCGTTCCGCACTTACCGGAAATGCTGCTTTCCAGTCTTGCCAGGCGGTCGCAGTAATGCACTCCCTGTACTGCCGGCTGGTTGTAATCCAGCTGCTTTCCTTTCGGGATCGCATCCACAAAGTATCGGCGGATATGTGCCCAGCAGGAGCACCGTTTGATGCCGGATACCTTGTTATACCCCTGGTAACCGTCGGTTTCCAGATATCCCTGAAAGCCGTCCAGAAAGTCTGCTGCATTGTCTCCGCTCCTCGTCGGGGTATATCCATACAGCAGGATGACCGGAAGACCATCTTCCCCGGTGCGGTACAGCCACATGAAGGACTGGCTTTCTGCACTGCGTCCGGGTTCTTTCAGCACCTGTACCCGGGTCTCATCTGCCATGAGAAATTCCCTCAGCAGAAGCTGGCGGTGAAAGTAATCATACAGTGGCCGGAAATAATGCCCAGCACTGTAGATGATCCAGTTCG
>ERZ780167.359-NODE-359-length-47616-cov-8.757680_pt1 | contig 47616 bp, 36 predicted proteins | sample MGYA00510982_ERZ780167 | MGnify/ENA primary metagenome ERZ780167 (study PRJEB29588, sample SAMEA2146107) | human gut metagenome | biome: human gut; feature: human-associated habitat; material: faeces | place: Denmark | collected 2008/2010 ... | reverse complement strand
TTGACTATATTTCAATAATTTCAAAGAACTATTTATCCACTTTTACGGGACAGTAATGGATTAGCCCATATCCGGTCAAGCTCCCTTCTTCTACTATTATACTCAAGGTAGATGGGGCGAGTAACATTGCCAAGTAATCTGCTAGTCAATATGTTTATAATAGGAGGCTGTCCCATATATTACAATTTTACCTGTTAATAATATATGAATTATTATTCATTTTTTTGTGAAATATTTTTAAAGGTATAATGCAATTCATCAGCAGATATATTGTTGAAATATTTGTCATCCTATAAATCTAATTCTAGAAATAGAAAAATCCATTTATTGTGTTTAGCGATATACAAATATTACCAAATTAAAAACATCAAGCTTTTTCAACTTCCCAAATCCTCCTCAATGCTTCACAGTCAATTTTGTCAAATCGATCTTGCTGGATAGCAACACATAACATATATCGAGGCCGGCTCATACCTACATATGCGACTCTTAAGTTTTTGAGTGTATCCGCATCTGTTCCTGCATAAGCAACGCCTTTAAATTGTTCTGCTAAGCGGTCTGATTCATGATGTCTATTGTAAAATGTTTCCAGATAGAGTGTTGCAGCATGAGTCTCTCCTTTGACAGCATGGACTGTGGATACCTCAATGTCTATTTTACCATTATCACCATGGTAAACATTCCTATGTTCTGTTGTTTGGTCCTCGGACAGAGTTTCGTTTATTGCATTAAAGAAACTAAGGGCATCAGGAGTCTCTTCTTTTCTATATAAGGGCAATATTGTTTCTGTAATATATCGATGTATAGTGTTCCTTATTTTGTTTATATCATCGTCGCTATTACTCTTGGCTATGAGTAAGGCCCAATTCATGACTTCTTTTAGAAAGTTCTCTTTCTGCTCAATATCCGTTGCGGTCAGGAATTCTAAAAAGGATGTCTTGGTGTAACGTCGATTACCATTTCTTATTTCACATAAATCCAGATATTTTAATATACCTTGAATAATAGATGTGGCATGTTCCTTAATAGTTCCATGGAGATTTTTGAGTATGAATTCATTGAAAGAAATTCCTTCCACTCTAGGTCCTACATTCTTCTTTTCAAAATGTGGAAAGTATGACTCTATAAATCTTTTTTGAGCACTAGCCCCTTTCTTTCCAACCCATCCACAAGCCTTAACATTTATTCTGTGTAGTGGATCTTCTCGTTTCTCTTTATTCGCAATATCCAAGATTGAACGATTATCCATCTCTGGAATTAATGTTGTGCCAAGCAATTCCACATATTTGGGAAGAACAGATAAAGGATTCTCATAAGTGATAATTATAGGTTTTACTGAAGGAACCTCTTCGTTACCATGAAGCTGATGATTATCCTCTATACACAACGATCGTAGTGGTTTGGCAATTTTTTCTCCGAACCTATTGCTATCATGAATATATAATACCTGATTTTCTTTCAATTTGTCATTTTCAGGTCCGCTAAATTCGTCTCTTTCATAGATAGCTTGGCAGTAATCTCCAAAACGCTGAATGACCACTTTATTCTCGTCAAATATCTTTTGGATTAAATCTACTTGCAGGCCGTCACAGTCCTGAACTTCATCTATAAACAAATATTTAAACCTCTTGTCTGAGAAACGGCTGAAATCGAGTTTCTTCTCCCGAATATACCGAAATGCCAGATCATAAGCATCTTGGAAGGATAAAATACCTTCGCTAAACATTTCCTCTTTTATCTTCATATATTCAGCCCCGGATGGAGAATCTATTCTTATCGAGTCAGAATCAGTTATAATTTTATTGCTATTCCAATCAACTCTAAACGAAAGAATTAGACTATTTTGGATGCTATTTCCCTTTGTTTGAATCGAAGATCTGTATTCTCTAGGAATTTGGCTCCAATTATAACCTTTTAATTGAAAAATATATTTGTCAACCCTCTTTTTCTTCTTAATAACATTTGCAGCCATTAGCATATCCACGCCACCCAATACTTCTATCTCGGCAGCATTAATAGTATGTTCTTTTAAAGTGGTTCGTTTAAATATCAGTCCTCTAAGTTTACTTTCACGGATGGGTAATTTATAATACTTTTTCAAGAATACAGCATTACTCATTTCATCATCCACATATGTTATTTGACTACCATAAAAATAATGAAGGGCTGCGGCTGTAACATATTTGTGTAAAAAAGTTTGTATGGTTCCAAAAAAATTAGGATACCGGAAAAGCACATCTGCTTTTGTGCCAAGTTTTGCTTTTATCTCATCGATAGCTACATTTGTATGTGTCAGTACGCATATGCCTTTCCCTTCGGGCAGAGGCATTTTATTGGCAAGAATAATCAATTTTGCCAGCAATGTCGTTGTCTTACCACTTCCAGGACAAGCCTGAACATAGCAACTGCTATCTTCTTTGATAATATTTACCTTGTTAGAATCAAAAGGTTTCTTATCTTTCAACAGAATATCGTGGGCTATTTTTATTTCTTCATCAGTAGCAAATGGCATAATCTTTCTTTTTAGATTTATTCCGTAACATATTTGATGGCCTCCACAAGATACTTCAGTTTGTCATCATTTTCAACGACAAACTTCACTTCATCTAGATTTACAGTTCCATCACTTACTGGAGCGAGCTCTCCTGCAAGCATTCCTGCTAAATACTGCGCAGTGATGGCTTTACTTACGGTTCCATCATTCAAAGGCTTAAAAATATTGTATGTCTCTTCTTTAGTTAGTCTATGTCTATCCGGATAAACATCTGTCACCTCTTTCCATAATTTGTTCAAGATCTCATTATCTATTTCCGTTTTAGGTTGATCCGTTTCCATTTTGGCTGCTTTTATTGCTGTAGCCAATAATCTATACAAGCCACTTCCTGCAATCTCATATTCCAGTGTCCATGCTTGTGGCAGGAATATTTTAATTTCATCTGAATTGATGGCATTTTCTAATCTTGTTCTCCTTTCTTCTCGAATCTGAGCTAATAATTCTTCATTTAAGACTTCTCTTTTATATTTCGCCAGTATATCTTTCATGTAACCGATTGTTTTTATAACAGGTTTAAATCCCTCTTTCTTATGCAATTTAACTTCTTCTTCAAAGGCAGATATACTCCCGAAGGTAGTTGACATAGCATCATAATCTACTTCTGTTGAAATTTTCTCTAACTCAGACCTTAGATCTTCTCTCAACCAACATCTCGGTATTTTTCGGTCTTTACTTTTTTCATCGTAATACTCAAGAGCTCTGACATCAAGATCAGAAACAACCGCTATAGGCATTCCAAATGATTTTTCATCTTTGCGTTTGAATATATTGACATACCTCTTATATGCTGTACTTCCTACATTCACAACAGACACACCATACTGATAAAGATTCTTCCCAATCAATTGGGCTATAGCAGGTATTAGCAGATTTTCCGCATCACCTTCCACCATAATTAGCCCTTTGGCAAAGAATAAGTTGGCTTTTGTTGCATCGAGGAATCTTTCTAAAAAATTGTAGTCGGCTGGTTTCATTTTCGTATATTCTGATGACATAGGGAATGCTTCATTTCCTTTCAATATAATCATATTCGTCAACTTTATCTTCGATGCTAATGTAATGCTATGGGTTGAAAGGATAAATTGCTCATTTTTCTCTTGGGATGAAATATATTCAATCAATCTCAATTGATATTGAGGATGAAGGTGAGCCTCCAATTCTTCTACAAGCGCTAACTTCAATCCTTTCTTCTGGTTGTTAAAGAGCAGCATTTCAGCAGCTATGCATAGTAAGTTGAGTGTACCAAGCCCAGATTTATTACCTTCCATAATCAGATCGAGCAGTCTCAATATTTCTGTCAATTCCCCTCCTGTCAGTTTGACTTCAGCATTTCTTGAATCACCATTTAACAGGAAATGTTCTCTAAGAAAACTATTGATTTCACTTGTTATACTTTCCCCGCCACCTCCAACTTTGAAATAGTTTTCTATTTCCTTTTTCAGTTTTTCATAATCTGTTTCAAGTTTATGTTTTATGATGTTTCCGTAAACGTCTTTCTCGGTTTTGAAAAGTTCATGCGCACCCAAAATTTGCGCCAGTCTTGACTTGTAACCATGAGTCATGTCTGTGAGAGCATCTCTAAGCGGTTTAAAGTATACCACTTTTAGAAGTTCCCTCGCTTCTGAATCCATTCTCTCTGCTTGTCCTTCAATTCCTGCTGAGAACGTAGGCATTATTATGTTGTCTTTACGTTTTGCATACAACCAGACCTTAAGCAAATATTTTGTTTTATCATCGTTCCAAGAAAGCCATTCCCAAAATAAGCCAGCATCTTGCTCATTTATTCCGTCAAATATACATTCTATCTTGAATTCATCCTTTCTGTTTCCATCAGGTTCTTGATAGAAATCCTTGTATTCAAATTGAATAAATTCGCCGCTTTGAGTTCTTAACACATAACGAATAGCATCCACAATAGCTGTTTTACCTGAATCGTTCTCTCCAATCAGGACATTTACACCTTCTTGAAAATGAATTTCTAACCCAGGCTTTCCATCAGCCATAGCACAATATTTTCTAAAATTCCAAAGTCTAAGCGTTGAAAGGTACATTGTAATTTAATTTATTTATCCAAAAGATTAACAATCAGTTACTTCTTTTAATTATCGTTTCATATGTTCTCTCCACTCTTCTTTCCTTTTCACATATTCCGAGTACTCATTGGCGTTATTATTCAACGCATCAACAAGGTACTGCGCCATGTAGTGCATTTGTGTTGCATACAATACAGGAATTCCATTATCATCCACAGCATAATGAGCATTGCTGTGCTCAATACCAGTTACCATGTGTTCAAATGCCAGACGTGGATTTATACCTCCACTTATGAGAGTATTGCATATGGTTTTCATTTTTTTGCTCCGAGTAGCTACGGGGTCTGATTTCAAACACATGAGATCTTTCTCCGGGTTATTCATATAACAATAATACAACCAAATCTCAAAGCAAGGATTGCTGACTATCCATTGCTCTTGGGTCCCAGTTAAATCCTCTTTGAATATTTTCTCCAATTGATCATAGAATTCATCTACATCTGAAAGGAGAAATACTTTGTCCATAGCCTCCAAATGAAAAAGTTGGGATTCTATTTTTATTTCTCCTGTCAGTTGGATTTGTCCTCACTTATCCTGCATCTGATATGGCTGCAAACCTTGTCCCTTTTCAGACATGAAAGCAACCTTCAAAGAGTGCAGTTCACGCTGCCGTATCAGTTCCAGAAGAAAATCCCTTTCCCGTTTCTCACCTCCAGAAAGCACGAATATAAGGCTCGTTGAAAGAACTCCTTCAGTTTTCCGGTATGCCAACGGCACTTGTATGGTTTCAGACATTCCGCTCCCATCCTTATTTTCCGTGGTAGCTTTATGCAATGGAACATCAGCAGGAGTCCGTGCCGAATCTTCTTTTGAATATGTCAGCTTTGATAAATCCATAACGCATCTTACATATTCAGTTCGCCAATAAACGGAATAGCACCATAACGTCCTTCCATGTATCCATTCTCAATATTGATTGTGTTATGGATTTTGAAGTCATTCAGTGAATACATGCGACTGCTTCCATTCTTTTTCTCAACCATCCAGACCTCATCGGTGCGCAGGAAATCTTGATTAAGCAGACAGGTCTGATGAGTAGTAAAAATAAGCTGGCCATTTGTTTCATGTGAAGAGAAGTAACGGACAAGTTTGCGTACCAGGTGAGGATGTATGCTATGGTCAAGTTCATCGATAGCAACAGTTTTGCCTGACTGCATGGCTGCATAGAATGCCGGCACAAGTGATAATAGGCGCACTGTGCCATCAGACTGCGCCTGAATATCCATCTCCTTTGAGAATCCGTTCTCTCCAAACTGACGGAACATCATCTGACTTATCTTCTGTACTCCATCTTCAACACTGATATCTCTGGTATTTCTGAAATCAACAACCTCTGACAGCACACCTGAATGCATTTTCCTGAGTTTATCCACCGGCAGGTTGCTAACATCATGCGTACTTATCCAATCTTCGAAATTCTCCGTCTCTACCTTCACGCCATCAATACCCAGGTCAATAGCTTTAAAAAGTTCAGAGGCAAATTTATTAATGTTTTCATCGTTTCTGAAGATCCCTATCAAGGCCGGGTTAAAGGAATGTAAGCCAATTATTGTCAGTTCATCATCAAACCACTTTTGAGCAATATCAATATTGGCATCAGCCAGCACAGGCATATCATTGTTAATGGTCAGCAAACTTGCAAACGGATTTTTCTCAATCCATCCCAACACCATTTTGTTGACCTCAGCAGAAGGAGCAATTGAATATTCAACAGCACCATCTTTACGAGTGAAAATATTTTTATTCTCCTCAGCTCCTAAGCCGGACACTTGCAGAGTCTCGAAAGTAATCCCCGTCTTAGCAATTTCCACAGAATATATAAATGGAATTCCGGATTTCGTCGCAAATTCAATAGCCAGTTCTATAGGCTCATCGCCAGCATCTTCCTTCAACGCAAACATATATCTTCCAACACTATCACCATTCAAGAAATTCTTATTGGTAGCTATGGCTTTCAGGAAATTTATCCCTTTCAGGAGATTTGATTTTCCTGCTCCATTTGCGCCATAAACAGCTGCCATTTTCAACACTGGCAGTTTCCCGTCAAGCATAGTAATATGGTTCGACAAAGTAGTCCTTTTCATGTTTGGAAACATATCAAACTGAACCTCATCATTAAATGAAAGAAAATTCTTCAGTATAACCCGGAGTATCATATTTTTATCAACTATAGTACGTTAAACTTCTAATTAGCAATTCTGTAAAAAGGGATAAACCTTTAATCACTTGCAAAGGTAAAAATATATTTTTATCGCGTGAATATTTCACGTGATTTTTTCACGTATTAATTAATAATAGTAATTTACTATCTAAAATTCGATTATCGGGCCTACCAAAAGAAAAGTCTCTGTCTCTTTTGGCAAGCAGATAGTTTGGTTTAGAACTTTGATAGATATACAATAAACAAGACTAAACTTATATCTATAAGAGGCGGCGAAAGAAAAGAGGTATAAAGAGCAAATACATCGCTTCAAAACATGAGGGACAAAGCAGATGTAACAGGCTTCTTAATCACGTTTTTCAAAAATGAAATTGTATTAGTGTTTTCTTTGCAGATTGTCTCCATTTTTTTGTCCCTCGTTTGTCCCCCAGCATGAAAAATTGCTAAAATCATATTTGATTATCAACATGTTATGAGTTTATAACATATAATTGCATCGGCAAGTAAAAATATTTATACCACACCCATGCACATAATCCTATTTTTATTATATTCGTAACGTCATCCCTGTTAGATAGTTCTTAACTCAATGCGTCCGGGCTGGAACACAACATCTAACTCACAACCATAAACTATATATTCTATAAAATTGATATACCATCGACAACATACTCCACTATACTGTGGTCAAAATGCCAGGAGCAGCACACAACACATCCACCATTGTCCTTTGCAGCGCCATACTACTCTACATCTTGACACTGGCAGACAAAGGATGGCAGTAAGCCTGCAAGGACGATCATGCTCTCTACCTAGGACTTAACGTAGTAAACGAAAGAGTCACCTATAAATCTGTTGCCGACGCATGAGGAATGAAATATGAACTACTCAATCTTTAAAAGATAAAAATGTATCACACAGCGTGCCACCATCACGACGCGCTGTCTTTATTTACTGCTTCCGACATTCTTTCATCCATATATAAATTTCACCAAGACATTATACCACAATCCTTTCGGTTGTATTTAACTCATTTCTCACAAAACAATTCAAAGTGCTGCCGTTCCCTAGTAATTTTTTCTGGCCGTCTGAGCATTTGTAAAGATGCAATAAAGTCCGAACTGAATGTGCCCTATTACCAACGGACATCATTGCGTCAATAATAAAACCTTGAACCATCCTGATTTTCCGGATAGTTTGTTATCTCTGTAAATCAGATATTTTATTCATCTTCCTCAGACATCCATTGATTATCTTATTAATCATGTCTTTTCTTACTTTCGAAAACATTATAAATCTGCTATACGTATGACTTTTATTTATCCACTTTTGAGAAGATATTATGAAAACAATCAAACCTACCTCTTTCTTAAAACCCATCGAATTCGAGTGGTTTAAAATCCAATGATATTAATTTTCCTCATATACTTCAACACGTATTATTATATACAGACAAAACCATCATCCCCAATGATGTACGCCATCTATAGAAATGTGCCAAGGCGTGTTCCACACACAACCGTTTTGTACTACTGCCAATCCACCATAACCATCCATAAACACAAACAATTTTAGCATTCGGACGTACTATAGCGTTAAACCCCAATCGGTCATTAGACCGCATATGGTTTTTATATTTTATGCATTTATGCCTTCAGTCGTCTTTTTGCCTTCTATTGGCCTCTTTTTGTTCGATTTTTCTTAACATAGCCCGCTATGCCTGCAAAATCCAACGAAAATACGCTTAATATAAAGCAAAAATACTAACCGAATTCTAATGACCGATTCGGGTTAAAATATCAGATAAGCCTATTCTGATAAAGTTTCTAATAATGCTTTTTTAATTGTGTCCTTATTCACTGTATCTGTCGTGGATATGCGGAACAGGCGAAGCCCTAACTTTGTTAATATCTGATTTTTCAACGCATCACGTGATTGTTGTGCGTCACTTTCCTTATGGAATTGCCATCCGTCCACTTCTATAGCACAGATCGGTCGTTTGGTCAGGGAGTTATAGAGCAGGAAATCGACATGAGAGAAAGGACTCCCTGCAAATGCTTTCTCTTTATCTTCCAGTTGATCCCAGCCGGCAATGAGTCTTGACAGCGGATAATGACACAACACTTCCGTATGTAACAAGCCCAATTCAGCAATGGCTTTTACCAGGAGATCATATATCAGATTCTCTGACAGATATTCTGATACGGCAGGATGAGCCGCCTGATAAGCCAATCTTTCCACAGTATATTGCCTGTAAAGCAGATCAAAGACAGAATATAACTTGCTGGCCTTTACCTCAAAGTTGTTGTACTGAATATAGCTTATCAGCTGGCTGAGATTACAGTTCTGCGGCATTTCGTTTCCATTTGTGACCAGACACAGCCTGTTCTTAGCACGTGAAATGGCTACGTTGAGCAGATTGGCATCATCTGAAAATTCGGTAGGACAATTATCAACCATACTCATGATGATTGTGTCACATTCCCGTCCCTGATACTTATGCACCGTACTGGCTATGTCCTTTCCGACAGCCTGATTGATTGCCTCGGCCTGTGCCCGATAAGGAGTAATAATGCCAATGCTTTCCGACTCCGCACATCCAGGCAATACCTCTTGTATTATGACATCTATTTCTCTTTGATTGAAATGTCCTCTTGCATGATTTCCGGGTACTGTTCGTACCACTTGCAATACGTCATTTTCCCCTTTGTCCGTAGTCATGGCAACCAGTTCCCCATCGTAAAAACGCTGGTTGCAGAATTCTATTATCTTCGGATGACAGCGATAATGTTCACGGAGCAGTGTCACAGGTGCATCCCGAAATACCTCTACACACGATTGCAGGAAGCTGTGAGTGACGGCGTTGTATCTCTCATCTACCTGATAGGTCGTCTGAATAGCCGTCAACGCCAACTCTTCTTCCCGGCTTACCACATTGGGTAACTGTTTGTCGTCACCCACAATCACGGCGTTCATGGCACACGACAGAGCCAAAGCCCCGGTCTTGATATCCACTTGTGAGGCCTCATCCATAATTACATAGTCAAATACCATGTTTTTACTGATACAGCTCTTAGCCGAATAAGTGGTACTGAGCACAACCGGATATTCTTTCAGGAACTCTTCTGTTCTGGGCTTGATATCCTTGATGGTAAATTTGTTTCTTTGTCCTGTATTATACCGTTTGGCTATCTTATCCTTCAATAGTTGCATGGAAGAGGTACGAAGCCTTTTCATACCATTCTGGATATCTATGCTTTGGAGTGTCGAGGCAATGGATGCCATCTCCTGCTCTATTTCGGTTTTTCGAGAAAAGTAGTAGGCCGATTCCAGACTGTTTATGATGTCCGATGGCTTTCTTTTTAGAAACACCAACATCTTGAATCCCCATGAAAGAGCCCACTGCAGTCTTAACCATACGCCCGGTTTATGTCCGTTCTCTACAATCATTTTATAGCGGTTGAGAAATTTCATAAGTTTAGCCGAAGCCTTACTGTTCAACCATTCATCTCCCGTATGGTTGTCTTCCCGCATTTCGTTGTATCGCGATTCTTTCAATAAGGCATCATATTCAGCCTTTAGTTTGGCCTGACGCAGTTGTCCGTCAAACCCTTGTGAAACAACTTGCAGTGAGCCTTTTGCCTGAGCGTTTACCACTGTTGCTTCGTCAATCGCCCAGTCCGTCATATTTGGATATTCCGGCTGGTTGGCGACAAACGTTTCTTTGTTTTGCACGCTGCCCAATTGGGCCACGAGAAATCCCAGTCCTTCTCCGTTCAGTTTCTCGGCCACGTTTTCAACAGCAGAGTTGTTGTTTGACACCACCAGTACCGTTTTACCTTTCATCAGCAGATTAGCGATGATATTCAATATCGTCTGTGTCTTACCTGTTCCCGGAGGTCCCTGAATGATACTCACCTGATGCGTCAAAGCTGCTTCCACGGCCGCTTTTTGGCTAGCATTACATCCAAACGGATAATACACCTGTTTAGGCATATAGTATGCAGTCAGCTTTGTTTTGTCACCCAGATATTGGGCTAAGGGGACATTATCGCGCTTCACATCTACCAGTTCATATTGCTTTGAAAGAATACTTTCATCATCTTCTTCTGCCATCAGTCCTGTTTCGGCAGCCAGTTTACGAAGATAATCCCATGTAGAGCCACCGTTTTTGTCAATCGGAGTACGGGTGATATATACCTTGTCTCCCTCCAGATTATCATAGTAACCATTATCATAGGTCACTCGATAAAAGGTGTAGTAATTATTTCCAAAACGTAATAACTCTGATACATTATTAATATGTTTATTATTGATGTAAAGCCCCTTTTCTCCAAGATCAATTGTCTCCGGATTGGTCAGATAGAGCAAGCGCGACGGATTGTAATTGAACACATGCGGTGATGACTGAAACCGGACAGCCCAAAGGCCTTTCTTATTCATGGAAATAGAATAAACGCGCTCCGTAACAAACATTCGTTTGTCACCGCGTTTATCCAAATCAACAATCATACATTGCTTGACATCCATACTATCAAATGCTTATTATTTTCAACTATATCTTCTATAGCGGATATGATAGACATACCGTGATGTGTCCTTCCATTCCTTAAATCTAATATGCTACCACTTGCTTCTTCATACAAGCTAATAGCTATTATTACTGACTCTATACCCATACATGTTATAATTGGATATTATATCACTAAAGATAAATGTTTGTCTATATTAACGTGAGCTCGACGAATTGTTGGTTCTTGTAAATTTGTTGATTAGCGGAAATTGTTGTAACTTTATAGTACTGATTTATAAAGATTTACAAAGAATAATCGCTATTGTTAGCGAAAGCAAAGTTATAGAATTATTTTGTAGGGCAAATGATTTAGCTTCGCTGATTTTCATTTTTACAAGTTTTTTGATACAATGATGGCAAAATATACGATGAAACCTGTAATAAAGTACTCATATCACGTACATCAACCATTTCAAAGTCTGACATGACTCGAGATACTATATCTGAAGCATTTCTATCAAGAAAAAGTCTTCCGACATATCGTTCAAGACACAGGAACTTTAATTATCTTATTGCCAACCTCTTGAGTGCAGTTATAACATATTGCTGCTTTACAAAAAAGCCGTGCATCAATGTTACGAGAACGATTGACACACAGCTCCGTATTGTTTTGAATTCGTCGAACTCAGGTCAAATTTTATTTATATTCCAATGCCTATATCCTTAAACTTCTCGATAAAAGCTACTATCTTTTGGAACACACTATGCTTCTTTGTCAGGTACTTTGGATTCAACGGACTCATCTTTGGCAAGATATTATTGAAGTCCGTTCCGTTGTCGCTGGCAAACCTATGCTTTAATGAAATCTCGATATAATGCTTGGCCTTTTCCTCATTCAGGTTTTCCTCTGTAATCAGCTGGGCTGCTTCTGTTTTTAACTTGCCCTGAGCATATTTGAGGAACGACTCAATAATATCGGCCTTGTCGTTTATTGCATCGAGGTCAGTTTCATTTATAAAGTCGACTATCAGCCCTTCCTTTGCTCTATTGCCTATACTTGCACGTATGACACGGCGAATGTATTCTATCAGCTCCGGCTTGTTCCTCGTCTTTTTATTATGCTCAAAGATCAGCTCCAAGATATAGTCGAGATTTATTTCTTGCGATTTGAGCAGGTCTATTTCGAATGTCACATCATCCCAGTCGATGTCCGACTTCTCCGATTCTGTTCCTTTCTTATTATTCCTAATCCATTCACGGATATCGTTGTATGTAGACTTGTAATCCTGTATTATGCGTTCAGCCGGGACTTCTATCTCCTGCATTTTCGTTATGTCCTCGTCTGTAAGGAAATGACATTTCTTGAACGCCTCAACGGCCTGCGCGTCGTTAGCGTCAATCGACTGGAATTCCTTTAAGTTCGTGAATTCATCATAATTCTGCAAGATATTCTCTACACGCAGATATTCGCCAAACAGTTTGACAAACTCTTTTTTATCTTTTTCCGCAACGATGTCTTCCACTTTAGGGAATTTCTCTTTCAGCTCCTTTACTATTTCTATGTAACCCTTGCACGCCTCACCGGTAATGAGATCATTAAATCCGTCCAGATACTCCTTGTAGCTTTTTTCGAGTATTACGTTCCTCGTCTTTTTGTCACCAAACAAGGTTATGGCATCAATCGTATTTTGCTCCAGATCCCTGAAGGTGACAATGTTACCGAACGTCTTTGTTGAGTCGTAGATTCTGTTCGTGCGTGAGTATGCCTGTATCAGTCCGTGATAACGCAGGTTCTTGTCTACGAAGAGAGTGTTTAATGTAGGGGCGTCAAAACCTGTCAGGAACATTCCTACGACAATGAGCAGGTCTATTTCTCCGTTCTTCACCCTTTTTGCCAGGTCTCGATAATAGTTCTGGAATTCTCTACTGTCAATGCCATAGTTCGTCCTGAACATTGCATTGTAGTCGTTTATGGCTCTTGTCAGGAATTCTTTCGCCGTTAAATCCATTGCAGACGGATCGAAGCTCTCGTCCTCAATGTTTCCTATTGCGTTCTGCTCTTCGTTGGCAGCGAACGAGAATATTGTAGCTATCTTCAGCAGATTCTCGCAATCCTTCTGCAGATGCTTAAATTCCTCATAATAGCATTTGGCAGCATCCACGCTACTCACAGCAAACATGGCATTGAACCCTTTCTGTCCCACTTGGTTTCGATGCGTCTTGATGTTGAAGTTCTGCAGGATGTATTTGGCTATCTCATTTATTCTTGCCGGATGGAGCAGCGCCTGCTTGTTCTCCGCTGCGCTCAGTTTCTTCTCGTCATGTTCTTGCTCTATCGCCTTAAACTGCGGTCTTACATCGTTGTAGTCGACCTTGAATTTCAACACCTTCTCGTCTCTGATGGCGTCAGTTATCACGTATGAATGCAGCTGTCGCCCGAACACGCTTTCCGTCGTTTCCGAGCCGAGTGCGTTTTCCGGGAAGATAGGCGTACCCGTAAAACCGAACTGATAATACTTCTTGAACTTTCGCCTCAGAAGTTTCTGCGCCTCACCAAACTGTGAGCGGTGCGCCTCATCAAAAATAAACACGACCTGCTTCTGATAAATCGGAAGTTTCTCCTCGCTCTTCATCAGATTGTTCAATTTCTGAATGGTCGTGACGATAATCTTATTGTCGTCCTTATCTATGTTCCGCTTTAGTCCGGCAGTACTCTCTGATCCGTTTACGCTGTCAGGCGAGAAGCGCTGATACTCCTTCATCGTCTGATAGTCAAGGTCCTTGCGGTCAACCACAAAGAACACCTTGTCTATGAAGTCGAGCTGCGTAGCCAACCGGGCGGCCTTAAAGCTGGTCAGGGTCTTGCCCGAACCCGTAGTGTGCCAGATATAGCCTCCGCCATCGGTCGTCGACCATTTCTTGGCCTGATACGAACTTTTTATTTTCCACAAGATCCTTTCCGTCGCAGCTATCTGGTAAGGACGCATCACGAGCAGCGTGTTGTTGGTGTCAAAGACAGAATATGTGAAGATGATGTTCAGCAGCGTATTCTTCTGAAAGAATGTCGCCGTAAAGTCCTTCAGGTCTTTTATCAGCGTGTTGTCGGCTTCTGCCCAGTTCATCGTAAAGTCGAAACTGTTCTTGTTACGCTCTACGGTGTTGGCAAAATAACGGGTGTCCGTACCGTTTGAGATAACGAAAATCTGTATGTACTTATAAAGGGAGTTTTCGCTGTTGAAGCTCTCTTTTGAGTATCTGTGTATCTGATTAAACGCCTCGCGTATGGCCACGCCTCGTTTCTTCAGCTCAATCTGTACCAACGGCAGGCCGTTTACCAATATTGTCACATCATAGCGGTTGACCTGACTGCCGATCTGCTCAAATTGGTTGATTACCTGCACCTTATTTCTTGCGATGTTCTTCTTATCGGCTATATAGATATTTTTTATATGTCCGTCGTCAAAGACAAAATCATAAATATAGTCGTCCTGTATTTTCCTTGTCTTTTCCACAAGGCTGTCGCCCGGCTTGTCGAGATATTCCTCTACAAATCTTTGCCATTCGCTGTCGGTAAACTCCACGTCGTTCAGATCCTGTAGCTGTCGCCTTGCATTAACCAACAATGCTTCAGGCGTAGTTACGTTCTCCAGATATTCATAGCCCTGGTCTTGTAGGTCTTGTATGAATTCTCGTTCCAGTCCGGCTTCTGTCTGATAAGCGACAGGAGCTTCGTGCACTTCATAATACTTTTCGTATTTATCAAGTACGATGAAGTTCTTTGATTCTGCTATGGTACTATATTGATTCATTTACTTGTCCTCCTTATTTGACTTTTTACGTTGCGTCCCCACATCTATTTATTAAAACAATCCAAATCCCACATTATGACATTGTTCTTAATATATTCTGCTATTTTATTTCCATCTTTTATGCCTCTTATAATATGGTCATGGTATCTTCCCTGCCAACAAAAATCTATGTTATTACGTCTTGCATAACACGTTACTGATTGTTTGAATCCTCCTATCACTACACTCAATGCCGTTCTATGTTGAGGGATGCACTCTGGTGCATCCTGGGGTTTGTCAATACACATAATGGCATGCACATGATTAGGCATAATTACAAATAAAGGCACTTCCGCATATCTGTAGTGCGTATGCAACTCATCTAAAGCATTCTTGGCAAACAAGCCAACGTCTGAATAGCACATCTTACTATCAACAATCTCACCAAAATAATGGACCTTGTCTTTTGTACATATTGTGATGAAGTACATGCCGTTGCTATAATTATGAAACGTAGCGCGGGGGCTTTTACGACATTTATAATTCTCATCCATATTTATCCGATCTGTAGGGACGCACTCTGGTGCGTCCTTCTCACAATGTTCGTGTATATGTTGGACGCACCAGAGTGCGTCCCTACATAGTTCAATACCAATTCTACAATATTATACTTTATATTCTATTGCGTTTACAAGTTTCAGGAAAGCATTTCGTTTCCGTTCCCACGTATTAGGATGTAATGGAGTTAAATTAAATATTCGCTGAAGATTTTCGTATAATTCATTTAATCTGGCAACTGCGTCATCTGCATCAACTTTAATTCCAATGTTACTTCCATCAATTACCCCTTTCAATTTCGCAAAGTCCATATCCTTTGTAAAAAATGAACAAAAATCAGTACGTAAAACCCATGCTGCTCCCATTTCATTAAGTGAAACAGGACTTTGATAATACCTTGGCGAATGGATGAATATCATAAACAAGTCATGAGTTCTGAAAAGCTCACGCAATGTATCATATATATCATCTCCCAACTTTATACCATACCCTACAACAGAACTACAAAACAAAGTATCTTTATTTAGTCCAATACTTTCAAGTAAATCGACAAGTGGCTCTACAAAGTTTTTATCTTCAGAATTGTGACTAATAAAAACCATTGGACTTTTTTTCTTATTTTCATTATCATCTACAGGCATATTCTTCACATTAGCCATTAAAAGATTATATTTAGCGTATATTTTTCTGAAATTTGAATTTAAGACATATCCATTACCAGAATTATCCAAATCTTTAAACTCTTTAAAATCGCTGTTCATATCTGTATAAAAACGGCTAAGATATAATAGTGCCGTTTTATGCCATTCTAAATATGCATCAATCGTTTCTTGTGAATTTTCTGCAGTTTTTGATAATTCTTTATATGTACTTTCTAATTGGCGAATTTTTTCTTCTTCTGTCAGAACAATAGGCTCAGTTTTTTCTTTTACTGGCTCATCCTCACAAATATCATCTAATTGTTGTATTAATTTGCCTTCTATACCTATTGCCTCCATATCTCGACGAATATCTGAGACATCGATATGTTCTTTTGTTTCATTATGATAAAAACGCAATAAATCGCATATAAATGGTACAAATATTTGAAAACCTTCTACCCAAAAATAATTAAGCAAAAGAGTCTGCGCCTTATTTGCTATATATTCATGATAGCTGACTTTAGAAAAAGAAGGATAACCATCTTCTTTTGCTGCTAAAATATATCGTTTCCACAAGTTGTCTAATTTTCTCGAAACAAGCCAACGCTTATAAGAGGTAGATAAAAGAAAAGAAGGGGGAACAATTCGTCCTAAGTCTTCACGAAGAGGTTCTATTTTTGAATTTGATTCTATCATTATATTCTTAATTAATATGAATTTTGACTATTAATAAAGTATACACATCAAAAAATACTTTATAATTGAAGATAGTCTGTTTTATTTTTGTTTAAACGTTAACAATTTATTTCTGTAATATTCATATTGTTCTTGCACTGCAGCTATCTCGGCAGGAATACCTTCAGTTAAGTCGTTCACCAATGCCTCAAATTTGTCAAGGATGGAAACTATACGTTGTTGTTCTGTGTGAGGTAAAATAGGTATAATAATTTTTTCTAAATCAGAGGTTTTTATATCTATAACTTTTGCTCCCCTCGCATATTTTCTCTTTTGTTGAGAAAAGAAATCTGTCTGGAAAAAATATGATATATATTTTGGATTCTCATTATGAACAAAGACGCAAGAATGTCCTCCTATGACAATATCTTCTTTTCCTAACCAAGCAACTGCTTTACATACATCTTCAATATTCTCACTGGTACATGCTATTATAAGATTCCCTGTCTTTACTTTAACAAGTTTATTTGCTAATTCGTGTGCTACAAACGATTTTGTTTTATTCGCTGAGGTTCCATAATATGTATATATTTGTCCATAATGGATACATCCTACTCCACATTCTGTAAAATCCTTTTTTTGAAGGCCATTTCCTCTTATAAAAGTACCTATATCTCCCAATTTCATCCACTTTACGTTTTTATCATCCTTGTCGAATGTGAGTAACTTATTTCGATAATACTCATATTGTTCTTTCCTCGCTTGCAATTCCGCTTGCAATTCCGCTGTATGCGATGTGAATGTATCGAGAATGCGGACTATTTCGTTTTGGACATCGAGAGGGGGTAATGGTATAACAACATTATTCATCAGTTTGGTTGAACTTAGATTTGGTTGAGCACCACCACCTGCCATTATATAAAGTTCTGTTGTTATAGAACAAAGAAAATGAAACAAGTATCTATTATTTAATTTCTCCTTATTTGGAACAAATTTTCCGACACGTTGATTTAAGTATGCTTTATTTTTATAATAATAACAACCGACTTTTCCCGTCGTTGCTCCAGACATTGCAATTAAAATATCTCCATTGCTAACAATAAACGATTGCAAATCAGTATTATAATCACTTAGATTAAAATATTTTACATCATCCAATTCGATACTTGTTCCATTAATGTTTGTAATACGTATAATGATTTCCCCCTTTTCTTTAAACAATGAACTTTTAAAAGCAAAACCATTGATAAAATTACAAACATCTCCCATTTTTTTAAACTCCACTCCATCAGGACAAAGTTTTTGTATCAATTCTTGCAACTTGCTCATGCCTCATCCTCCTCAAGCTCTGCCACAATCTTATTAATCTCAGTACGTAGTTCGTTCTCACGCACAACGATACGACGAATACGTTCATTCAGCTCTTTTATATCAATCTTTGGACGCGTGTCCTTAACCTCAATATAGCTGCTGACCGACAGGTTGTAGTCGTTTTCGGCAATAAGACTATTATCTACAGACTTCGCTATGTATGGCACATCTTCTTTCTTGTCGAAAATGTCTATGATTTTTTTAATGTGTTTATCCTCAAGAATATTATTGTTTGTCTCTTTTTTAAAGAAGTCTTCACCGCTTGCATCAATAAACTGAATTTTGGTATTATTGATTTTATGCTTTGAAAGAACCAATATGTTCACGGCAATTGAAGTACCATAAAACAGATTGGGAGCCAGGGAAATAATGGTCTCGATATAATTGTTGTCAACCAGATATTTCCTTATTTTCTGTTCCGCTCCTCCGCGATAGAAAATTCCCGGGAAACAGACAATGGAGGCTCTTCCCCTACCTGAAAGGTAGCTCAGTGAATGCAAGACGAAAGCGAAGTCAGCTTTCGATTTCGGAGCAAGCACACCTGCCGGCGCAAAGCGGTCGTCGTTTATCAGGGTAGGATCGTCTGAACCTATCCAGTGTATCGAATACGGCGGATTGGAAACTATAGCATCAAAATCTTTCTCATTTCTAAATTGAGGATCAATAAGCGTATCCCCCAGCGCAATGTTGAACTTGTCGTAGTTTACGTTGTGCAGGAACATATTCATACGGGCAAGGTTGTAGGTGGTATGGTTTATCTCCTGACCGTAGAATCCGTCTTCTATAATATGATCATCAAATTGCTTCTTTGCCTGCAACAGTAGTGAGCCAGAACCTGCAGCTGGGTCATATATTTTGTTTACTCTGGTCTGTTTATGCATGGCAAGTTGCGAGATAAGCTTGGATACGTTCTGCGGAGTAAAGAACTCTCCGCCTGACTTTCCTGCATTTGCAGCGTAGTTATGTATCAGAAACTCGTATGCATCGCCAAACAGGTCTTATCTTGTTCTCCTCAAAGTCCCCGAAATCCAGCTCACCTATACCTTTTAATACGGCAGCCAGCCGCTTGTTCTTGCTCTCGACAGTACTGCCAAGGCGGTTACTTGTTGTATCAAAATCGGCAAACAATCCCTTGATGTTCTTTTCAGAAGCATAACCGTTCGCCGAACTTTCTATCGAGTCGAATATGGCCTTTAAATCCGTGTTGAGGTTCGGGTTCGTGTCAGCGTCCTTTACGACGTTTACAAAGAGTTGGCTCGGATAGATGAAATATCCCTTTGTCTTAACCGCATCGTCCTTTATTTCCGGCGTTATCACGTCGTCTGACAGCTCGGCATAGTTGATGCTGTCATCACCACCCTCAATGTAATTGGTGAAGTTCTCACTTATGAAACGGTAGAACAGTGTTCCCAACACAAATTGCTTAAAATCCCATCCGTCAACAGCTCCACGTACTTCGTTGGCTATTTTCCAGATTTTGTTTTGCAGTTCGTCTCTTTGCTGTGTACTTGTCATTTTCTGTTATATTTAAAATTCAGGATATTATTCATCTTATCCATGAATCAAGTTCGTTTATAATTAGTTTTTTGTGCGTTAAATTAATATAGCATGTTTCATGATATTTCTACCCTATCTTGTTATATATCATCCTATAAAAACACGATTGCACTCAAGGTAAACCTTATTTTCTTTTTCATACAAAGATATTATATTTTGTTGAGAAGTAAGTCACATTTTAAATTTTTATTTTAATGACTATAATTTTGGTTTTAAATAATTGAATGGAATTATAAATATATTGCCTCACATTATTGATAAACATAAATATCTTTACCTACTAAAAAGACGTATTCATCGCTTTCCCCCAATCCATCCGCGGTAAATAAGGGCCACTATCTACCCTTACCTACCCTGCCACGACGTGTATTCAGCAACAATAAATACACATCCAGAAACAGTGCGCACATCCATTTCCTTACGAGAAAGACCAGCCGTCAAGCATTTGCCGGCACACGCCCTTCCTGCACTACAATCTCTTTCAATCGTCTGTACACATAGATGAATGCCGGAACAAGGAAAAGATTGGCGAAAAGCCAGGCGGTAGGGTCGCCAAGGCATACGCCCCAGAACTTCAATTCAGGTACGAGAATGAGGCTTACAAGCACACGGGCAATCATCTCGGACACGCCCGAGAACATTGCCAAACGTGTATAGCCGGCGCCCTGGATGCTGTAACGCAGGATGCTCAACAGTCCGAGCAGGATGAAGCAAGAGGTGTTGATGTGCAGGAACAGCACCGTGTCTTTCATGATCTCAGTCTCATCCGGCGAGATGAACAGCAACGCGAACTTGTCCGCCAATCCCCACATGACGATGGCAATAGCCACTGAATAGATAACCATCATCAGCGTGGCTGACTTGATGCCCATCCATATACGGTCAGGCTTTCCTGCTCCGTAGTTCTGTCCTGAATATGTAGCCATCGCCATTCCCAGACCATCCAACGGACACATAACGAACATCTTGATGCGCATGGCTGCGGTGAAGGCTGCCACACAAGCCGTTCCCAAAGCGTTGTTGGCACTCTGCAACATGATGCTGCCGATGGCGGTGATGGAAAACTGCAATCCCATCGGTACGCCGACGGACAGGAGCTGACCGGCAATATCCTTACGGAAGATGCGGTCGTAAGGATCGGTTTTAAGTATGTCAAACTTACGATACATGTAGATGTAGCACAGCACGGCCGACACACCTTGCGAGAACACCGTGGCAATGGCTGCTCCTGCCACTCCCCATCCGAGCACAAGGATGCAGAATAAATCGAGTATGATGTTCATCACCGTAGAAAGAAGCAGAAACCAGAACGGGGTCTTACTGTCGCCCAATGCACGTATTATGCAGGAAAGCAGATTGTAGAAGAATGTGCATGGTATGCCGATAAATGTAATGAGCAGATAAATATAGGCACCGTCAAATATATTCTCAGGCGTCTGCATGGACCGAAGGATAAACCCGCAGAGCAGGCTTGTGACGACAGCCACAGCAACCGACATTACAGCCGCCAGTTTCAGACTGACGGCCACGTAACGTCTCAGCATCACATAATCGTGTGCCCCGAACTTCTGGGCTACCGGTATGCCGAAGCCTCCGCAACATCCGTTGCAAAATCCAAGTATAAGGAACACCACCGATGTGCTCGCGCCGACCGACGCAAGAGCATTAATGCCGAGAAAACGTCCTACAATAGCAGCATCGACCAACGAGTATGTCTGCTGAAGTATGTTACCCAACAACAAAGGAAAAGTAAAATTCAGAATCAGCGGCAGAATCGGCCCTGATGTCATTTCTTTCGACTGTGCCATATATTCCTCTCTTGTTATCCTTAAAAAAAACATGCAAAGGTACACTAAAGTTGTGAAACAGAAAAATGGCTGCGTTAAATAAGATAACGGAAGACGCTTTCTTACCTTAAATTAACATATAAAGAAAACATCTTACGCTTCAAAAAATAAATATGTTCTCATATTGAACATCTACATGCATTCACACAAGCGGAAAATGTTTTTGAAACAAAAAATTATTCAAACAACGCAAATTCTTACTATTTATTTATGATTTGTTACTTATAAGTTCAGACCTAATGTTACAATCGGACTAAAACCATGCCATAACACATATAACACTGTCTCCCAATCAGTTTTCCCCCGACATATATCAGATAATTATTAATCACTGTCACACATGAGACATTCATAATGAGTACTTAACACCTAAAGCAACCTCACCTGGATAGGAAGCCATGCCCCGCTTGGCCTCAACATAACGAATATATAAACATTCTGAAAATGTCGTCATTCCAAATACCCTATTCCATCATATATACAAGATAGTATATTATTTATACTGACTTCAAATCTTATTTTCCATTATAAACTACGTTTTTCTCTTTATTTATTGTATTTTTGCATTCAACATTAGAATCAGAAACCATTTCTTTTATACGACCGGCATCGCATACAAAATGTGATAAAAATATACCACATTATAAGTTCAGACAACCAATAAATTCAGAACCAAGATAAATACAGTCAAAAAATAGTCAATCCCCAAAAACTGATTTGGTAAATATTATGGTCTGTCTTTTTATTATAAATGCAACCAACACCTCACTGATGTACCAATATGTAATGACGACAAACTATAAACATCATAAATTATGATATATAGTAAACCGCAAATACACAAAACACATCCAAGCATCAATATTTATACACAATATAACTCATGTACCAATAATGAAATATCCGGAAATACATAATTGTGCAGAACTGACAGTTTTTGTTGATAAAATCGGTTTTTTACCATTATTATCATCCGGTATAGCAGGATGGTCAGCAGAAGATATTGTTGACGAAGACTGCCAATACGTAAAACTTCCGGATGGAGGATGGGAATGGCCGTTATGGGAATGGAAAAGTTCTGTCATCCAAGAAAGCGGCTGTGCTTATGGTAAATTCTTTAATAAAAAAGCAGGCTTTATCAGCAAAGACTGGTGGCCTGATTTTTGCAATTGGCGACGCCACATCATACCTTATCCAACACAAGGAAGCATAGAGGAGGCTATACTGCTCACCCTTCACGAAAATGGCAGTATGATTACACGAGATTTACGTTCGGCCTGTGGATTCATAGGAAAAAACATGCGAAGTAGATTCGACACTTTTCTTACAAAACTGGAGATGGGAGGATATATTGTGACCGAAGATTTCATTTATCCTTACGACAAACACAACCGTCGATACGGATGGGGATGGTCGCTTCTCACTACCCCAGAAACTTTATTCGGATACGACTCTTGTCATACAGACATTAGCCCGGAAGAATCATACATGAAAATACTTTCACATTTCAAAAAAATTCTCCCTGAAGAATCCGAACAATCTTTAAAACAAATTATAGGATAAAAACAATATGCGAATACTCGGAAATTTATTATGGTGGTTATTCGGAGGACTCGAAGCCGCCTGTTGTTATTTTGCTGGAAGTTTAGCACTATGCATCACCATTATCGGTATACCTTTCGCTTTCCAGACATTCAAATTGGGACTACTGTGTCTTTGGCCGTTCGGCACAGAAGTTAGAAATACAGAAGTTTCCCCTGGATGTATCAATACCTTGCTCAATATTATATGGATTTTGTTTGGAGGCTTGGCAGCATGGCTTACACACATTGCTTTTGGTATTGTTTTATTCATTACCATAATTGGCATTCCTTTTGCAAGACAACATTTCAAAATGGCAAAGTTATCATTGCTCCCATTCGGCAAAGACGTTATTTTTAACATTTAAAACTTATTATTATGGAAACATTCAACGATGTTATATCAATGAACAAACCTGTCTTAGTAGACTTTTTTGCAACATGGTGTGGACCATGCAAGATGATGCATCCGGTTCTTGAACAGCTGAAAACCACTTACGGTGATAAGATACGTATAATAAAAATTGACATCGACAAAAATTCTGCTATTGCCAGCCAATATCAAATACAATCTGTCCCCACTCTAATTCTTTTCAAAAATGGCAACATCGTATGGCGTCAGAGTGGAGCAATGCCACTAAACGAACTTCAAAACATCATTGCACAATTCCTCTAATTACATTAGCAACTAAAATATTCTTATATAAAGAATATATCTATAACTTTGTATACGAAGATATATAACATTAAAGACAATACAATTATGATTAAGATTTTCGTTATGGACACATGTCCTGATTGTACATTCGTTAAAGAGCAAGTGTACGGCAACAACAAATACGAAGTAATTGACATTGGCAAGCATGTCCGCAATCTCAAAGAATTTTTACGTCTTCGCGACAAGAGTCCTGTTTTCGATGTCATGAAAAGAGTAGGTTCGGTCGGCATACCATGTTTCGTACTTGAAGACGGTACCGTAACATTCCGTCCCGAAAAAGCAGGCTTGCAGGCTCCCGACAAGATTAAAGGCAATTCATGCAATATAGACGGAACCGGATGTTGAAAAGATATATTCATAATCAATATCTTATCTTCTTAAAATAGAATAGAAAACATCTTATCTGTATTCAACCTATCAGTTATTTTATATGGAAAAGGATCATACACATACCGGTGCATACGGAAGCAATCAAAACCAGCATATAAGCCATCTGGAGAACGATATAACCTTCCGTAACGCCACTACGGCAGACATTCCGCAATTAAAGGATCTTTTCCGTGATACCGTGCTTGCAATCAACATACGTGACTATACTCCGGAAGAAGTCGCCGACTGGGCCTCTTGTATCGACATACCCGGCCGTCTGGCAGAACAACTTGCAAATCTTTATTTCATAATTGCCGTCGATACCGAAGAAAATATATTAGGGTTCTGTTCTATCCGACATGACGGATACCTCCACTCAATATTTGTCCACAAAGATCATCAGAGAAAAGGCATCGCCACTGCATTATTACTACATATTGAGAATTATGCAAAGAAAAACAGCATCCACATAATCACCTCCGAAGTAAGTATCACCGCCCTTCCCTTTTTCAGACATCATGGCTATATCATAGAACAGAAACAACAAGTAAAGGCAAACAAACTGCGTATGACGAATTATAGGATGAAAAAAATACTATAAAAAAATGATAAGTGCTGTTCACAACTTTCAAGCCATGTGTTCAGCCGACTGCGAAACAGGCTTTACGAGGATGCAAAACAGGCTTTTTGACGATGCGAAATGGACTGTTTCAGGGCATGAAACAGGCTGTTTTACGACCTCATACAGGCTATTCTGTAACGCGACATTGACTTTTTGACAGCACACAGTAGTTTATCTGACAAAGAGACATATATAGAACCTGCGTTTTTTACTTTTACAGAAATATCGGTCTCACTTGTCCGCTCACAACTTATAATTTCTTACTACGCAATTAAAATCGTCCAATCATAAAAAACAGGGAAAATCTAAAAAGACATGGTTTACTTACGAAACAACTCCATTGAACTACATATCATTCCATCCTCTAAACGGACAGATGAATTAATACATACTTTAGTCAGAGTATGGGAAGAGTCTGTACGTGCAAGCCATCATTTTCTGAACGAACAGGACATCCTGCGCCTCATCCCGTTTGTCAATCAGGCAATACGCTCTATTGATACATTGATTGTTTCATATTGCAACAACACACCTGTTGGTTTCATGGGTATTGAAGCGAGAAAAATAGAAATGCTGTTTGTCCAACCTACATATTTCGGTACTGGTATCGGAGGACACCTCGTGCGTACAGCCATAAACCAACATCACGTAATATACGTTGATGTGAACGAACAAAACCAACATGCTACAGGCTTCTACCGCCATCTTGGCTTCCACACATTTGAACGTACTGAGACAGACGGACAAGGAAATCCTTTTCCAATACTCCGGATGTGTCTTGCAGAAGCAAGTCGACCGGATGTTTCTATATAATTTTTCCAGAAAACCACACATTACAAATATTTCATTCCTGAAGAGAAAACAGGAAACAACCGCTGAACCATAAAACCGCATACATCATGTTTAATGACAACTACATAAAATAAAAGCCATTTCTATTTTCCGTCTTTATATCCATATAAATAAAATGGCAGAAAAATTTTGTCCTTAAATATTATTGCGTTAACTTTGCGGATGTACTCAAAAGGTGGTGCCCGACGACGTTCTATCGTCAGTGGCTGAGAAGATACACATTGCACCAGTACAGATAATGCTGACGCTGGGATTTTGGTAACATTTTATCTTTTATTCTTTAATGCGTTTGTACGCATTCCATCTTAACGGTACATTATCAATATAATAGTAAAAAGATGGAACAATATATTTCAGCTTTGACCATTGCGGGCTCAGATCCATCAGGAGGAGCCGGACTTCAGGCCGACTTGAAGACATTCTCGGCATTAGGTGTGTATGGTGCAACAGCCATTACAGCTATAACTGTACAAAACACAGTTGGTGTAAAATACGTACACAAACTTCCACCACAAGTAGTTTACGACCAGATAGAGACTGTAATGGAAGACATAAACATAGATGCCGTCAAGATAGGAATGGTTAACGATGCAGAATCGCTTGACGCTATTGTCAACGCCCTGACAAAGCATAAACCGGATTTTCTTGTCGTTGATCCTGTGATGGTATCTACAAGCGGATGCACACTTATGCAGCCTGACGCATTGGAAATAATGAAAAGCCGTTTGCTTCCCATGGCAGACATTGTAACGCCAAACATAACAGAAGCCTGCGTTCTGGCAGGCAGACAGACAAACATTAATGGCGCATACACACACAAAGATATTGACGGAATAGCCCAGACAATATTAGATCTCGGCGTAAAAGCTCTGCTTATAAAGGGCGGACATATTGAAGGCAAGACGAAAAACGATTGCCTGTATATTAAAAACGGTAATGACGTCATACGTACGTGCCTGTCGGCCGAAACAGTTGAAACCAACAATACACATGGTACAGGCTGTACTCTTTCTTCAGCTATTGCTGCATTTGCAGCCAGAGGTATGTCGCTTGAACAAGCTGTACATTCTGCCAAAAGCTATCTTACAGAAGCGCTGAAGGCCGGTGCTGACATACATGTAGGCAACGGATACGGCCCAGTAAATCATTTTTATCAACCCGTGGCTTGCATAACGGTAAACAAAACACCAAGCCGTCCATGCACAACATCCGGAATAAAGGACTATGCTTTCTCAGGTTCTCCGTCATGTCCACCACCTGTCAATCTGCAGTTCATAACTCATTTCACAGACAAATTTTCTTATTTAGACTCGGCAATGATGGCCCTTGAAGGCGGTTGCCGTTGGATTCAGCTGCGCATGAAGGATGCCGACGAGGACGAAATAGAGAAAACGGCACTCAGACTAATACCTGAATGCAGACGCAGAGGTGCCATATTCATAATAGACGACCACGTAGAACTGGCCTTGCGTATAGGAGCTGACGGTGTGCATCTCGGGAAAAACGACATGTCTATAGCCGATGCACGCAAAATGACTGGTCCGGACTTCATCATAGGAGGCACAGCCAATACATTTGAAGACATACGGCGTATCGTCTCAGAAGGTGCCGACTACATAGGATGTGGTCCGTTCCGATTCACCACGACAAAAAAGAATCTTGCGCCGATGCTTGGCCTGGAAGGCTATAAAAATATTCTTTCTCAAATGAAAGAGGCCGGCATCAGCATACCTTTGGTGGCTATAGGAGGCATTACATGCGACGACATACTTTGCCTTTTGTCAACGGGAGTATCAGGAATAGCCCTCAGCGGAAGCATACTACGCGCCGAAAGTCCTGTTGACGAAATGAAAAAAGTCATACGACAATTAAACAATAAAGAATAAACAACCGCAAATATGAAAACAGTAAAGTACAGGAAAACATTTTCCTGTACTTTGCTTAAAACCATAAACTAATGGAGAATAACATAAAAATAACCTATCCCGGTTCAGAGAAAGTCTATCTTAAAGGACATCTCTATCCCGAAATCAACGTTGGAATGCGTGTCGTACACCAGATGCCGACAGTTTCTGTGGAAGACGGAAAGCGCATTGAACGTAAGAATCCATCAATCTACATTTACGACACAAGCGGTCCTTACAGCGATCCGAACATAGAAACAGACGTCAAGAAAGGACTGCCGCGTATGCGTGAAACATGGATTATGAAGCGTGGAGGTGTGGAACGTCTTAAAGAGATATCGTCTGAATACGGACGTATGCGCCGCGACGACCACTCGCTTGACAGCCTGCGCTTTGAACACATCACGCTGCCGTTGAGAGCCAAGAAAGGATGTCAGGTGAGCCTGATGTATTATGCCAAGCAGGGCATTGTGACTCCTGAAATGGAATATGTGGCCATACGCGAGAACATGAACTGTGCCGAGCTTGGCATAGACACGCACATAACTCCGGAGTTTGTGCGCGACGAGGTGGCCGCAGGACGTGCCGTCATACCGGCAAACATCAATCATCCGGAATCTGAACCAATGATTATCGGACGCAACTTCCTTGTAAAGATCAACACCAACATAGGCAACTCCGCCACAACCTCAAGCATCGACGAAGAAGTGGAGAAAGCAGTATGGAGCTGCAAATGGGGCGGAGACACACTTATGGACCTGTCAACCGGAGCAAACATACACGAAACCCGCGAGTGGATAATACGCAACTGTCCGGTTCCGGTAGGCACTGTGCCCATGTATCAGGCCATGGAAAAGGTGAACGGTCACGCTGAAGACCTCACCTGGGAGCTGTTCCGCGACACGCTTATAGAACAGTGTGAGCAGGGAGTTGACTATTTCACCATCCATTGTGGAATACGTCTTCAGAACATACACCTTGCCGACAACCGCATGACCGGCATGGTAAGCCGCGGCGGAAGCATCATTTCAAAATGGTGTCAGATGCATCAGAAGGAAAGTTTCCTATACGAACATTTCGACGATATCTGCGACATCTGCGCACAATACGACGTAGCCATATCGCTCGGCGACGGTCTGCGTCCGGGCAGTATATACGATGCCAACGACCGCGCACAGTTTGCCGAACTTGACACGATGGGCGAACTGGTAGAGCGTGCGTGGGCTAAAAACGTACAGGCATTCATCGAAGGTCCAGGACATGTGCCCATGCACAAGATTCCGGAGAACATGCAACGCCAGATAGAAAAATGTCATAATGCACCGTTCTACACTCTCGGACCACTCGTTACCGACATTGCGCCAGGCTACGACCACATAACAAGCGCGATAGGTGCGGCACAGATAGGATGGCTCGGAACGGCCATGCTGTGCTACGTGACACCGAAAGAGCACCTTGCCCTGCCCGACCGCGACGATGTGCGCACAGGAGTGGTAACCTATAAACTGGCCGCGCATGCCGCCGACCTTGCAAAAATGCACCCCGGTGCTATTGTACGCGACAACGCATTGAGCAAGGCAAGATACGAATTCCGATGGAAAGATCAGTTCAATCTGAGCCTTGATCCGGAACGCGCACTCGAATATTACAAGACGGCGAACCACGTAGGAGGAAAATACTGCACCATGTGCGGACCTAACTTCTGCGCAATGCGCATCAGTCAAACCATAAAAGACTGTGACGAAAACAATTGATAAGAAACATAAATCCAGAATTACCAATTTAATAACATAAACAAAAATGATAGAAAAAAACGTTTCACAAGGTATTATAAGTACCTACTTTGAGAAATTGGAAAGAAATCTCGACATTGATGTGGCAATAGTAGGCGGAGGCCCTTCCGGAATAGTTGCCGCCTATTATCTTGCGAAAGCCGGTCTGAAGGTTGCGCAGTTCGACCGCAAGCTGTCGCCGGGCGGTGGCATGTGGGGCGGCGCAATGATGTTCAATCAGATCGTCGTTCAGGAAGAGGCTATCGATATAGTAAAAGATTTTGATATAAATTATAAGCCATACGGCGACGGACTCTACGTCATGGATTCTGTAGAAAGCACCTCAGCACTGCTCTACAAGGCCGTACATGCCGGCGCTACGATCTTCAACTGCTATTCTGTTGAGGACGTTGTATTCAAGAACAATGTCGTAAGCGGCGTCGTTGTAAACTGGACACCGGTGCTACGCGAAGGTCTGCATGTGGATCCACTGAACATCATGGCAAAATTTGTGATTGACGGAACAGGGCACGACAGCGAGATGTGCAAGACTGTCGCACGCAAGAACGGCATACGCCTTGCCACCGACACGGGCGATGTCATAGGCGAACGCTCTCTGGATGTTGTCGCAGGAGAAGAGGAAGTGGTGAACGGAACAAAGGAGATATATCCGGGACTCTACGTCTGCGGTATGGCTGCCTCTGCCGTAAGCGGCACCCCACGCATGGGACCTATCTTCGGCGGAATGCTTATGTCCGGAAAGAAAGTGGCAGAACTCATCATCAACAAACTGAAATAATAACCAACAACTCCGGATACCGACAATATCGTTCGGTGTCCGGAGCTTTCCAAAACCAACATTTACAATACCCTGAAAATGCTTTGGATTGTAGTCACATCTCCTTTTTTCTTCACCGGTGAGGCATCATTCCTTCACCGTCTGATAGCCTGCGGCGTTGATTATATACACCTTCGCAAGCCCGGTGCAACCGCGGATGACTGCTCAAGACTGCTCGACCAGATGCCGGAAGAGGATTACAGGCACATAATAATACACGATTTCTTTGAGCTTGCCACACAATACGGTCTGCACGGCATACACCTAAACGCACGCCGAAGCGACATCCCCACCGATTACCATGGCCACATCAGCCGTTCGTGCCACTCGTTGGAAGAAGTAGAAAATTACAAACCTGTCTGTGATTATGTATTTTTAAGTCCAATATTCGACAGCATATCCAAACAAGGATACTCGTCCGCATTTAACGATATTACATTAAAAAATGCGGCGGCCAGTGGTATAATAGACAAAAAAGTAATTGCTCTCGGCGGCGTAACACCGGATAAAATCGAATATCTCAAGTCGTTACATTTCGGTGGAGCAGCCATGTTGGGATGCGTGAATAATCTCGCCCACTTGCCGGAGAACGAACAGACAGATATGCTGTTCAAGATTAAGAAAGAGATGACGGACAAAATTGAATAGGCAGAATCCGCATATTATTTTATATGTAACATTTATGTATGTTCACATTCCTTTATTACACATTCCCATATTTTGACACATCATCCGCGGCCATAGAATAATTATTATACCCAATACTATATGTTCTCGGTTCAGTAATCGTTTCTTCGTTATCTGTCCATTGTTCACACTGTCGGATAACAGTCTCAAGCGCATTTGCCGCTTCCTCCGGTGGATAATGATAATGCCTCAACAATCGTTTCACCATCTTGCGCATACCGGCTCTGGCCGATTCTTTCTTCTGCCAGTCTATCGTGCGATTCTTGCGGAGAGTCTCCGTCAATTCTTTTGTCATAGCCACCAGTTGTTCGTTGGAATACATGTCCAGAACAGCCTGTGGTCTTGTCAATGCATCATAGAATGATTTCTCTTCACCTGTCAGTCCCAAGTCATTTCCCTCTGATTCTGAAGACGATATCTCCTTTGCCAATTTCAGAAGTTCTTGTATCACCTCCTCATTGGTGAGTAGTCCCTTCAGATAGTTTGACAACGAACGATTCAACAAATCGGAAAATTTCTCAGCCTGTACTATATTTGTTCTCTTATACAACGATACACGTTCAGCCAACAAACGTTTCAATAATTCAACGGCAATATTCTTCTCTTTCATCTTGGATATCTCTTCCAAGAATGCAGGATCAAACAAAGAAAACTCCGCCTTCACATCAGAGAAAAGATTTATCACTCCCTCACTTTTCACACTTTGTTTAAGCATCTCGCCTATCCGTGCGTTTATCTCGCGTTTGCTTACCTTTCCTTTTCCTGTCATTCGTGAGAGCAACGTGCGCACTGTTTCAAAGAATGCAGCTTCATAGCGTTGCTGTTCATCCAACAGACTACGACACAGCGTAATGGAATTGTGAAGCAACAAAGCTTCTTTCAAGAATATTTGCCGCTTTTCCTGTTTGTCCAACGCCATAATAAAGTTCACACCACCTTTTATTATCTGTGCACATTCAGCATCCGATGCCGTACGGAAACGGCTATAATCATAACCATGGAACAAATTCTGACAAACCTCTAACTTTTCCTTGAACTTGAGTAAAGCTGTTTCTTTTATATCCGGATTGCCAAAGTTTTTACGGTCACGCCGCGTATAGTCACGCATGGCTTCCCTAAGAGCTTTGGCTATACCTATATAGTCAACCACAAGTCCACCGGCCTTACCGTTAAATACTCTGTTCACACGTGCTATCGCCTGCATCAAATTGTGCCCACTCATAGGTTTATATACATACATCGTAGCCAGTGAGGGCACGTCGAAACCAGTCAGCCACATATCCACTACAATGGCAATCTTCATTGTATCGCTGTCATCCTTGAAACGCTTAGCCAGTTCTTTTTTATATTGCTTGTTTCCAATAATGTCGTGCCATTCTTCTGGATCCTTGTTGCTTGCCGTCATTACAACCTTCACCTTTTCTCCCCACTCCGGACGTAGTTCCAAAATTTTATGGTAAATACTCATTGCAATAGAACGTGAGTAAGCCACAATCATCGCTTTACCAGTCAGTTCATACTGACGATTCTCCTCATAATGCTTCAGAATGTCCCTACACAAAGAGTCTATCGTTGCCGGCGCACCAAGAATCTCTTCCAGATGCGACATTTCCCTTTTGCTCTTCTCTATCTGCTCTTCGGTTGCACCTTCGTCTGCAAGCAGTTCGTATTCGTCGTCTATTGCCTTCAGCGTTGCTTCATCCAAATTCAGATTTACCACACGCGACTCATAATACACAGGACACGTAGCACCGTCGGCCACAGCCTGTGTCATATCGTACACATCTATATAATTTCCGAACACCTCCACCGTATCCCTGTCTTTCGTAGAGATAGGAGTACCGGTGAAACCTATGTAAGAAGCATTTGGCAGACAGTCATGAATTATCCGGGCCGTACCTATAACTCTCTTTGCAACATCCTCGCCTTTCTCATTTTTCGTCATCCTTATCTTCTCTTCGAAGCCATATTGTCCGCGGTGAGCCTCATCAGTCATTACCACAATATTTCTTCTGAGTGAAAGCGGTTCGGCAGACTCCTCAAACTTCTGCATGGTAGTGAAAATGATACCGTTTGCCTCACGCCCTGCCAACAGAGTTTTCAAGTCCTCTCTACTTTTTGCCTGCACGGGAACCTGCCGCAAAAAGTCCTGACACTTTGAGAACTGCGTATATAACTGGTCGTCAAGGTCGTTGCGGTCGGTTATCACGACAATGGTGGGTTGCGAAAGTTCTTCCTGAAGCAGATGCGCATAAAACACCATAGAGAGCGATTTGCCACTGCCCTGCGTATGCCAGAACACTCCGATTTTGCCATCGTTGCTCACCGCCATCCTTGTACGGTCGATAGCTTTCTTTACCGCAAAATACTGATGATACCCAGCCAATATCTTTGCAGAGCCACTTTCATCCTTCGAGAAACATACAAAGTTCTTAATAATATCCAGAAGACGTTCACGTTGGAATATTCCTTCAAAGAAAGTGTCATAATCGGCAAAATCCGTGCTTTCGTAATCTCCATCCTTGGTTTTCCATTCCATGTAACGGTCTTCCTTGCTTGTAATGGTACCGGCCTTTGAACAAGCCATGTCACTCATCACACAGAACACATTATATACAAACAGCGACGGAATCTCCTTCATATAGTTGCGCAGTTGCAGATACGCTTCCGAGGCATCAGTCTCTTCACGCGACGGCGATTTCAGTTCCATAACAACAAGAGGCAATCCGTTTACAAAAACAATGATGTCTGCCCTTTTCTCCGAATGTTCCACAAACGTCCATTGATTCACTATCTGGAAACAGTTACGCTCCGTGTGCTTATAATCTATAAGATAAACTATGTCGTTGCGTTGCTCCTTGCCGTTGAAATATGAAACCTCTATACCATGCTGCAGATAATCCATGAACAGTTCGTTACGCTGTGTCAGACTTCCACTGTCAATGTTCTTCAACTTGGATATAGCTTCATTTATGGCAGCCTGCAGCTTTCCTCTGTTTATGTTGCAGAGGCTGTCTGTCAACTGTTCTTCGTAGAACGGCACGTAATAATCGCGCTCTATGTCCGGACCGTAAACATGCTGATAACCCATCTGCTCAAACAGAGCTATCAATGCTTTTTCATAATTATCTTCTGTGAATGACATGGCTTTGCGTGTTTGTTCTTCAACAATTCTCCATTCGCTCTATCCAGTTATTGAACAAAGAGCATTTTTTCCTGATTATCTCAAGTCCTATTTCCATGGCAAGGAAGTCACCGTCAGTCACCTTATCATATCCGACAACGGCTTTCTTCAGACGTTCCGACGGTGCGGTAGCAGGACCGTTGTTTATTTCCTCCGGAGAAGCAAATTCATTTACAGCATCTTCCAACTGCCGGTAATCAAGCTGCTCCTTCGCAAAATTCCTTTGAAACACAGAAATGTCACTGAACAACAGTCCTTCAAACTCATGCAACTGAATGTAAGGAACAAACTTCGAGCGCAGATCCTCATCTATATTCTCAGACATCTGTTTGAATAGAAAGTCCATCCTTTTATAAATGTTGCTTATACTTTTGCTTTCCATCCATCCCGGAAATTTGTATGAATCCCTTATGCGGTAATAATCCACCAACAACGAAACCACGCAGTCTCCTTCATTCAGATGTCTTACAATCTGTTTCCTTAAAGTGTCCCACGCCACGATGCCACCATTAGAATGTTTTATGGTAGGAGCTTCCAGCAAAAGGTCTTTTGTAAGGAAATAGTCGCGCAAGAGGTCTTTACAAAAAGCCTGCTCTGTAGGACCCTCACAGATGATAATCAGTCTTCTCATTTCGGCTGCCCTCCTTTCAGAATATTCTGTTTCCACAGATCGCCCAGCGTATAGTCCTCCAGCCATGATTCCAGACTTTCCTGCTTCAGTCTTTCCATCACCGAAACGCCATCTGTCTGATTGACTGTAATCACGTCTTCCGCATCAAAATTACTGATAAGGTCCGCACTTTGGGTGGCAATAATGACTTGTGTGCCTCTTGCCGACACCGACTTTATGAGTCCGGCAAGTTTCTGTATGGCCAGAGGGTGCAGTCCCAGTTCCGGTTCGTCAATGATAATTACTTTAGGTGGTACCGGTTGCAGGAACAACGTTGTCAAAGCAATAAATCTCACGGTTCCGTCCGAAAGGTCTGTCGGTCCGTAAACAGTTGAACTGTATTTGTCGGTCCATTGCAGACGCACCGTGTCAGCAGCACTTACATTGAAATAGAAGTCACTGAAATACGGCGCGATGCTCTGTATCACACGCACTATGCGTTTATACACAATAGGTTCTTTCTCCCTGATGCCATAAAGAAATGCTGCCAGATTCTCACCTTTCTCATACAGATAATAAACATCGTTTACTATACTGCTTTCTTTTGTGAATGGAGAACTCTTGCCCGTATCGTGAAAATGATATTTCTTTATCTCCGACAGATATTTCTTTATGTAATCTCCCCTTTGCAGACCGTTGTATGATTTGATGTTTGCCTCATTGCCGAAATCAGCTATGTTATAATAGTTGTTCTGATAGCCCAATCCTTCTTTAGACAACACAAACTTATTGTCGCCCTCTTTCAGTTCAAACAAATAGAAATTATCCTTAAACTCAACATCTGCATGGATTGTATCTGTCGTCTTGCTGCCTTGAAAGAAATATTTGTCAATTCCTCCGTTCAGCGCGACATACTCCGTGAGTTTCTGCTCGTACATACGGTTGAGAAACTCAAAGAAAGACAGGAAATTACTCTTTCCCGATCCGTTGGAACCTATCAGTATGTTGATAGGACGCAATTCAAGTGTCAAATCCTTGAACGACTTATATCCTTTTATTTCTATTTTGTTCATTGACTGGTATGCTTTTGCTTAGGACAAACAATCACAAAGATAATAAATTTTTATCTTATAACTCTTAGATACAAAGAGTATGCTAATTATATTTTAATTAAATACTTTATAAATTTGAAATTTCTATTAAATAACTATATCTGTTCATTTCTTTTGCTAAAGAAACCTTGGCTTCTTCCACATTATCTTTAAATGGTATATATATTAAACCATTTATATCAGATGGACGTTCAAAATTAGGCTCTTCTTTTAATAAAATAGCAACCTTTTCTCGCCCCAAAGAAGACAATAGCATTCCTAATTCTAACACTACATTTTGTCTTACACGACTTTTTAATTCTTTATCTTCGTCTTTTTTTGCACGGCCGACATCATCTGGTGTTGCTAATACTATACCAAAACCTACTTGAGAAGTGTATTCTTCAAGTTTTTCTATAATAGTATTACCTGAAGACGCCAATTGATCAAGAATTATCGGTTCCAAATCCCACCGTCTTAACATAGCTTCAAGTTGAGTTCTTGATACATCGTCATGACCATATACAACAAATACTTTTTTATTTGTTGGTACACGAGGATTGGTAGATAATATTTTTTTTATTTCTGCCGTATTCCTACCTTGTACATTGTAATTACCTGTATCAAATACATTTATTATTGCTCCATTTGAAACTTTTAGCATGTAACCACAATCATTAACTCTTCTTTCATTAATAATTGATAAATTATTTCTACTTAAAATATTCTTTATTTCTTCTTTTTCCATAATAACTTTTTTATCATATTTTATTTATTATAATGTCTCCAGACATAAGTTTTGGAAGCAATGTATCTCGGAGCTCTGCCAAATTATTATTCTCACACTTCATTTCTATTATCTGATTGAATATCGGATTAATAATGTTGTCTATTTTTGTAAGAGCATCCATCTTAGGAATTAATACTTCTGATGTCTCAAGGTCATTTCGCCTTATATGCCCCATCGTTACGGCTTTATCTTGAGCAATACGAATGAACTTATTTAAATGAAACTTGGTCCAGAAATAATAATACCATTTAGGATACTTTTCTGATGTAACTTTAAATAAATGTTGGTTTAATCCACACAACCCACCACACCAGGCTTTTACCATAAGAGTACCTGACCAAGAAAAGATAATATCTCCATTAGTGACTTTATATTCATCAGCAATGTTTCCCGAACAAATGTCAGATGAATTATCTGTTTGGCCTTGTCCAAGTTCTTTGATTTTTAATACAGGAATTCCATTTTCTCCGTCTTGTGGACGAAATTTTTGCATTGGCAATCCGTTTGTATAATTAGCGATCTCTGTCAGATTTCCACGTTCATAATCGCCTAATATTTCACAATGTTCTATAAAATAATAATTAAATAAGGCTTGTGCCTGCTGCTCTAAATTTTCATTGATACGACAGTTTAGTTCGATTTTGTCGTCTAAAGATGATAGAATATTAACAACTATATTTTGAATATTCAATGATGGAAGAAAAATATTGGTATCTTCGATTATTTTTGTTGAGATATTTACTTGATTAGCACTTCCAGTTGCTTTTGAAGCTAAGGAATGTAAATTATTGAAACATCTAAAGTAATAGTAAATGTATTTAGGAACAATTTCTCTGTAATTAGTTATTTTACATGTTCGTTGATTTAAATAAGCGATTTCATTATGTGTGTATAATGATACACGGCCAACCCAACTATCTGGATTAGGCTTATTTACAGGATCTCCTGTTAATGCGAATATTATATCTCCCTTATTAACTAAAAATTTAGACATTGTTTTATTGGTATCTTGAATGACAGAAACAGTATCGTCAAAGAATTTGACTAAGCCATTCTTTAACTCTTTGATTCTTATTACTTTATATCCTACATTAGAGGTAAAATCTGTCGATTTGAAAGCATAACCATTTTGAAAATTAACTAAATCTCCTAATCTATACCCTTTCCATTCTTCCATAACCAACGCCATATTAAATCCTTAACCCAATACTCCCCAACTGCTTTCTAATCTCCTCCTCCAGTTGATGCGACTTATCAAACAGCTCGGACATCTCTGAAGTGAGCCGTTTCATTTTCTCTTCAAATGGTTCGCCATCGTCTTCGGCCTCAGCAATGCCCACATAACGTCCCGGAGTAAGTATATAATCCTGATTGGCGACCTCTTCAAGAGTAGCTACAGCGCAATATCCTTTCTGGGGCTTCAATATTCCTTCTTCAAACTCTTTAAATGTACGGGCTATGCGCTGAATATCATCTTTTTCATCCAACTCGCGCAGCTTTCGGGTAACCATCGTTCCCATCTGACGGGCATCGATGAAAAGAATCTTGCCCGGTTGCTTCTTGTTGCGATTGAGGAACCACAGCGAAACGGGGATGCCTGTCGTATAAAACAGCTGCGAAGGCATTGCCACAATGCCTTCCACGAGGTCGGCCTTTATGATGTTCTCACGAATAGTGCCCTCACCACCCGACAGCGAAGACAGCGAACCATTGGCAAGCACCATTCCAATGCGGCCACGGGGCGACAGGTGGTAAATCATGTGCTGCAACCATGCGAAGTTGGCATTGCCCGATGGCGGAATGCCATAACGCCAGCGCGGGTCGTCCTGTAGTTTGTCGGCGCCCCAGTCGCTCAAGTTAAAAGGCGGATTGGCCAAGATATAGTCAGCTTTCAACGCAGGGTGCTGGTCGTCGAAAAACGTGTCGGCAGCAAACTTGCCAAGGTCCGCCTCGATGCCACGTATGGCCAGGTTCATCTGCGCCATTTTCCATGTTGTAGGGTTGCTGTCCTGTCCGAATACGGAGATGTCGTTTATATTTCCCTGATGTCTTTCTATAAACTTCGCCGACTGCACAAACATACCACCCGATCCGCAGCACGGGTCGTACACACGACCGCTATAAGGCCGCAACACCTCTACCAATGTACGAACAATACATGCCGGCGTATAGAACTCGCCTGCCAGCTTGCCTTCTTTCTCGGCAAACTTGGCGAGACAATACTCATAAGTGCGTCCCAGAATGTCCTTTGAGTCGCCCTGCTCCTTCATGTGAATGTTGGTGAAGAGATCCACCACATCGCCCAACCGGCGTTTGTCCAGCTCCGGACGTGCAAAATTCTTAGGCAGTATGCCTTTCAGACGCGGATTCTTTTTCTCAATCAGGCGCATGGCGTTGTCGATCACGGTTCCCACCTCCTGCGTATGAGCCGCATCGGCCACCACCTGCCAGCGTGCATCCTGCGGCACGAAGAATATGTTTTCGGCCGTATATTCGTCCTTGTCTTCCTCGAAGCCGTCGCCTTCGTCCACAAGTTCTTTGTATTTCACCTCGAAACGGTCCGATATGTATTTCAGGAAAATCAGTCCCAACACCACCGATTTATATTCCGAAGCATCAAGATTTCCACGCAACAGGTCAGCCGCCTTCCATATTTCCTTCTCAAATCCTATCTCTGCTGTATTTGTTGTCTTTGCCATGTACTTATTGTTTTTCTGCTATATCAAAAATCAAAATAAAAATGCCGCACACCCATAAAAAGCATGCCGTGTGTACATTCATAAATATTATCAGACGACAAAGTTATAAAACAAAATGTTAAAACAAGAAAGGGAGAGGCAGAAAAGCCCTTCCCCTGTATTTGAGAAATGTATTTTGCAATGTCCGGCTACGGTCAACACCCGTGAAACCGGTGTCTGTACGACAATCTCGCATAAACCGATTCCGACATGCCCTACCCTTCGGAACGGAATATTCATTCTTATAAGGAAGTAAAAGTTAAAGAGGACAAATTATCAGAAAACGGCAAACACAGAGAAAGAAAAAGGACCGATAGAATTAAATGGAAATTGGTTTATATAAGAACTGAGGTTTTAAGACAGAATAAGCATTGTTTTCGTCTACTGAAATGAAGTCTATAAAGTCAACTTTCAGATTGTAACCGGATTTTGATTTTTACGCCAGAGTTTCCTGTTCTACCCCGAAAAATAAACGAATATTTGCAGGCAGACTCTCCATCGGACGCAAATACGCGAATTACGAGAGACTTTTATAAAATACTGAATGTCAACAACTTGCGTTTAAAGAATATTTTATTGCTTTGCAATATGCACCATTTCAGCATGCGATACTGCCCAGATCAGGGGCTGAAATGCACCATATCACACCATAACATAGGCTTAATCGGACCACAAAACGGGCATTATCAGAACGCAATATGAATCTTTTCTGACTACGCTATAAGGTATATCAAAAGACGGTACCGCCCGAAATGCACTTTATGACACCGGATTTAACATTTCCTCACGCCTATTTTCCGAATTTATTTTGTCAAAAAAAAGTCAAGAAAAACCGTAAGTTGGTCCCGCGGGTTTTCTTTAAGAATGCTGATACCGCGCTTTAAAAAAACATTGATATAACGCGCTATGAAAATAATGGGATTATTTTATCTGATAAACTGAAAGCATGCGTTTCCTCTGCACCAATGTTTTTTCATTGTTCTTCCACTGTTTACCGGGTGAATCGTGAGAAGCGCCGTGCCGCAGCGTTACTGGCATAACAGCACACCATAAAAAAAGAGGTGGAAACATATCAGCCTTATCCGTTAATACGGAAGACCTGATACATCTCCACATCTGACAAAAAAACTATGAATATATAGAAAATGTTTGTACCTGCGATTATATGCATCAGAATGTCATTCTGACGGCTGCATAGACATTGCGACCGGGAGCATTAATGCCCGATGAGAACACGCGGTACTCGGTGTCGAGTATGTTCTCCACGCCGGCCTGCAGGGCGATGTAACGGTTAATGGTGTAGCTGCCCTTGATGTTGAGCGTGAACCAAGCCGGCATACCCTCACCGTCGGCACCCTTCACGGTGGCGTAGTCGATGTTGTCCTCGCCGTCCATATTGTAGTCGTCAACCGATTTCTTGCCGTTATACAGGGCATATATGTCGAAACGTCCGCGACCGTCAGCCGTGAGCCATGCCGCACCCACACGTCCGTAGATTGGCGGTATGTGGTCGAGCGGCTGTTTCTTCTCGCCGCCGAGTATGCGGCCGTAGGTATAATTGAACGAAGCATAAAGCTCGGTCTGGCGCGACGGAGTGGCAGTAAGGCTTGAAGAAAAGCCCCAGAGCGCCGCTTTCTTGGCGTTGGTGTATGTATAGACGTCGCACATCTCGCCCTGATATTCCATCTGACTGTCGCCCATGAATGTGCCGCGCGCGGTGGTTATGGCGTCGAAATAATAGGTGCCGTATATCACGTTCTCCCATGTCAGCACATTGTCGATGTGCTTTGTTATGTTAAGGTCGAGCGAAACGGTCTTCTCCGGACGTATGTCTTTGTTGGGTATTGTCACGGTGCTGACCTTTGAGTCGAACACTTTTGAAGTGTTGTCGATGTTCGGCACGCGGTAGGCGGTGGATGCCGACATGGCTATCTTCCATGTCTTTGTAGGCAGCCAGTTCATTCCGAATGCCGCGCTGTATGTAAGATTGTTCTTGCGCTGGCTGTCACCTCCGAAGAAAGGGAACTCCTCCACGTCGAGCACGCTGGAATATGTGGTGGCATAGCCAAGGCGGATGCCGTCGTGCATGCTCCATTTCGGACTGATGTTCCACACGTGAGTGGCGAACGCTTCGATGGTGTGCATACTGTTATGGCCGTCGGGATAGCGTGTGGTATTGTATGATGTTTCGCCCGTAAGCACGTTCTCGGTGTTGGCTGTTGACTTCAGAAAACTCAGCGTACCGTCGATACCGAGGTGCAGTTTATGGCTGTCCATATACTTTATCCAGTCGGTATTGAGCGACACTATATTCACGTTCTCCCAGTTGTTGTAAAGCTCTTCCTGTCTGAACTTGCGATCGTGGCGGCTCTCCTTCACGTTCTGGTAGGCCAGCGTAAGGTGCACATTGTCGGCTCCGAGCTGCTCGCGCCCGTCATACTGATAGGCTGCCATGAGGCGGAACTGCGGACCGTAGTACCACTCGGCAAACTTAGGGCGCAACTCATCGTTCTTAATCTCGGTGACGCTCAGACGGTCGTAGCGGTTGAAGTCGTTGGTGTTTGACAGCTGGAAATTAATCATGTGCGACTGTCGAGCATTGGGCTTGTAGAGCAGTTTCTGCATGAAATCGTACTGCAGATAACCCGAACGCTTCTGTAGCTGCGGTTTGTCGTTATACAACAGGATGTCGTCCTTACCGTTCTGCGGCTGCGCGTATACGTCGCTTCTTATGTAATTATCGTCATCCGGCAGGAAAGGATTGCGGTTGGCACCTGCACGCAGGTCACCGAAGTTGCTGAAAGTGAACGATGTGAGCGACGCGAACTTATCCGTACCGTAATTGAAATCCACGTGTGCCGTACCTTCATTGTTGGCGCTTCCGTATCTCACGACAGCATGTCCCTCGCTTGTAGAGGATGCTCCGTCGGCAGCAAGGGTTGGCGAAAGTGTGTTGAACACGATTGTCCCGCCTAAAGCGTCGGAACCGTAGTTGAGCGACGACGGCCCGAAAAGCACCTCCATGTTTTTCAATGCAAACTGATCGACGGTAAGACAATTCTGCAGATGACCGCTTCTGTATATAAGGTTGTTCATCCTTATGCCATCAACAACAAGAAGGATGCGCGACGCCTCAAAGCCACGGAGTATGGGGCTGCCCCCACCCTGCTGGCTCTTCTGCACAAGCACATGACCGGTTTCACCGAGCAAGTCGGCCGTAGACTGCTTGTTGGCGTAATCGATATAGCTTTTGGGAACGCTCACAATGTGCTGCGGAGTGTTTATCTTACGTGTCTGTTCACGGTTGACAGAAACTATCACCTCACGCAGATCGACAGTACGGAATATATCCAGACTGTCAGCTTTTCCTGCATAAGCAGAAGAATAACAGCATGCCGCAAGACAAACTGCCAACATGATGTTTCTCATATAAAAATATTGTGCTATAAATAAGTTGTTATCCTGTGTGCTGATATTAATATCCTGAAAACGCAAGCCGGTCAATATCCCCAGACGTTGGTTTTGCTGTAAACGGCTTCGTCAGATTCTTCTTCGCTATAATCGTAACTACTATAACGAGGATCAGAAGGCAATCCGTTATTACCTCCATCCATACCAGGAAACGAATTTTCCTCACCACTTCCACTTAAAATATTATCTATCACAATCTGCAACACTTGAATTGAGGGTGAAATGTATTCTTTTTTCATCTTCATAATTTAAATGTATTTTTGATTCGGGTGCAAAGATACACAATATGTATGCAATAATACAAATGGAACATAATTTTTTTAATGTTTATTATTTAATTTGGCCGGTAATCGTCAATATTTTATGATTTTTATAGTAAAAATATGGGTGAAATGCCTATTAAGCATAATGAAATAATGTTATAAAATCAAGAATCCGTCTTTCCTGTATGCAGCCTTCTTGATATAAGTCAATTCTTTCTATATGCTACGAATGAGTTGTTTTATTTATCAAAATAATAGTTCTATTTTTCAGATACGGCAAAATATTGGTTGATATAGTTTACAAATTGTAAGAATTGATGTTAGTCAATTATTTTGTATTTGTTGACATGATTGTTTAAAAGTTTTTAAAATAGAACAAAAAACGGGAAATTTATTAATTTATGCCAAATATAATCCGAATTATTTTTTAAATTGGCTACAAATGTATAATTTTGCACACACATCAGAGAAACAGATAATAGATTATTTGATGCAAAAACTTATATAAACAGAAATAAAGGTATTATGGTTAGAAAAAGATTGACAGGATTAGTGGCGCTTCTGCTGCCGTTCGTGTTCATGCAGGCACATCTGGGCCGCGAGAAGAACGTTGACGACAAGAAGCGTTCGAAGATGGAACGTGCTGTTTCCACATTACCCGATTCTGCTTATGAACAGGTGAAAAAGGAGGATTTGTTGAATGATGAGGTCTACATCAAGCTTGCGCGCGACGGATGGTTCCCGCAGGAAATAACAAGGATTATGGACCGATACATAAAAACGAATCGTGGAAAGGTGCGCGGTTCGCGCGAGTATGGTATGTATGCCAAGCAGTGGCTTCCTACTTTTGGCCACACGCCGGGCAGCGACTCTATCTATCAGTTTGTGGATACGGCTTATTACGGCGAGACAATGAAGTCGGTTCGTCGCCTTTATTCAAAACAGCTTGAGACATATTATCCCGAAATACCTTATACGCCTGAAGACAGGATGAGGGGTATACGTAATCCCGGCTACTTCCGCCCCGTGCAGCAGAAGCCCTATACGGGTCGTGTGCACTGGATAGTAGTGCATCCTACTGACCCTGATGCCTTGATGGTTATCCCTGACGGAGGCGGAATATTCCGTACGGATAATCTTGGCAAGACATGGGACTGCGTTACGGACAGAATACCCGACCGTGAGTTCCGCAAGATCTGCTCACATTCGGCTATACCCGTAGATCCGGATGACTGGAACCATTTCTTTGCCTTCATGAAGAACGGCAGCAGTAGTGCTGTGTATGAAACTACGGACGGCGGACAGAGCTGGACCAGGGTGCAGGGCGCTACGCATAAGTCGTTTAAGCGTGGCTACGCCTTTAAAGATGCGTCGGGAAAACTGAAGTTTATCGGCGCAATACAGTCTGGCGCGAATTATCTCGGCAGTCAGTTGTGGTACAGCGAGGACAAGGGTGTCAACTGGAAGCAGATTGTGCTGCCGGATAACCTGAAGGAGACACACCCTGAGACAGGAATGAAGGGCTCGTTCTTCCAGAACTTTGCCTTCCATCCTACAAACCGCAACATTATATATATACCGACATCACGCAGTATATATTACTCTGAAGACGGACTTACCCCGAAGAGCGACGGAAGCTTTGACATAAAGCGCATGACGTTCGACGTGTATAATCAGGACGGAACAGAACTGCGTTACAGTCAGGTGAACGAGTTCCCGTTTAAGGCTACAACCCAGAGTTTCCTTGAAGTAAATCCCGACAACCCGTTGCAGATGTGGTTTGCAACAGCGTCGCGTAACGTCAGCTATGGCGTATATTCTGCTGTTTACCGTTCAGACGACGGCGGAAAGACATGGCGCACGCTGCAGGAGCCTATAAATGGTATCGGCAGCGGACTGGCCTTCGGAAACGAGTCGCCATGGGGCTGGCTCGGCGGATTTGGCGTAAACTTTAAGGATCCCCAGTGGCTCTACGGATGCTCAATGAGTTCTGCAATAAGCAGTGACGGCGGACATACGTTCAGAGAGTTCGGATGGGGTAACCGCCTTAAGGCTCTGGCCGACAACGGACAGTACTATACAACTACGAGTGCACGTCATAATGCAGACAACCACTGCATCGTGTCTCACCGCAGCGGACGCGTGTTCCGCGGCTCTGATGCGGGACTTCTGGTAAAGGATAAGGACATAAACAATCATGAGTGGACAAACATAAACAGCTCGATGGGCAATCAGCTGCACTATTCTATTAAGGTAAACGAGTTTGGCGACCAGACAATGCTTGGCAACACGCAGGATGTGGACGCTCAGACATACCGCTACGGACGCTGGGGCAACTGGCGCGGATATGAGGGTACGGAAGCCTTCCTTAATCCTTATGCCGGCACATGCTATTTCTCAGGAAGCGGAGGCGGAGGCCTTGAAGGCGTATCGCTCAGCTCTTGGTATGAAGGCTATTCGATGGCTGATGTATGTACAGGCTACTGGTATCTGATTCACAATCCGGGAAACAATGCCCAGTCGTTCTTCCGTATAGAGGACTTCGGCCGCAAGACGATAAACCTGTCTGCAAATACAGTGGATGAGACCGGTGCGGGAACAGGTGCGCGTGATTTTGCGATAACACGTGACGGCGACAAGCCTACACTGTTTGTGCTGAACACCAACCACACAATTGTCAAGTCGACAGACAATGGCAATACGTTTGAGACTGTCAAGGTGATCGGTTCTAATGGCTCTAAAGTTCCGGCTAAGTTTACTAATGCCTGGATTGCTGCTGATCCGAATAACAGCAACGTTATATATGTTGCACAGACCGGAAAGGTGCTTAAATATGATTTGACAACCGGAAATAGTGAGGATCTCTCGCAGGGCCTGCCGTCAATTTCGTGTGACGATATATTCTTCCATGAGGGAACAGGAGACCTGTATTTCTTCAGCTCTTCGTCAGGTATATATCTGCGCGACCACAATACTGGCCAATGGTCGTTGTGGCTTAAGGGATATAATCCGCTTTCGGCAAAGCGTCTTGCCTTGAACTATACCACCCAGGAAATGGTGATAGGCGATTACGGACGTGGCGTGTGGGTGGCTGACCTTGAGCATCCGGCTGACCGATACTTCAAGAACGGCTTTGCGCTGAAAGAACTTTCTAATGTCAACGGACGCCGCACATTCGGAATTGATACAAAGTGGACTATTCCGCTTTACTATGACTATACATGGTATGTAAACGGAACAGACGTGAACAAACCGTATCAGTATTTCACGTCTAACCTGAAGGACGGAGACAGAGTTAAACTGAAGCTGACCCTGCGCGAGTCGCCGGACGTAACAACAGAGTCGGCTGAATATACAGTCAAGTCGTCTTCGGCAAAGGAAACGGCTGTTGATTACACTCCGAAACCTGGCCAGGCTCTTTACAGCAACGGTAGCGGTCGTATTGACTTGGGAAATGTTGACTACTTCTTTAACGACTTTACTATAGACTTCTGGATTAATCCGGAGAACGACGGTGTCATTCTGTGTAACCGTCCTGTAGAGCAGCAGCGCGATACGCGCGGATGGGCATTGCTCCTGGATCAGGGCAAGCTGAAGTTCCGCTATGCGCCAGCACAGCTGTTCGACCGTGCAACATACGACACAAACGAGACTCAGCAGACCGACCTCGTAGGCGGAGCGCTGACTAAGGGACGCTGGTCGCATGTAGCCTTGAGCGAAGACCGTGACGGAAATGTTACATTATATATAAATGGCAGCGAGGTGGCTTCGGCTCCGCGCATAGTGCAGTGGGCTCCGCTTAACAGTGCTGTCAACCTGTCGCTCTTTGCCGACGGATTTGAAAGCATGGCGATGAAGGGAAGTGTAGACGAACTGAAGATATGGAACCGTGCGCTCAACGCGAACGATGTTAAGCGCGCCATGTTCTCTCATGACACATCGGAGGCTGACGCTTTGGTTTACTACAACGACTTCAATGCCGGAGCGCTTGACAAGGAGCATGAGCTCTTCTCGCGTGCAGGAATGGCTCCGCGTACTCAGGCCGTTACTTCTTATGTGAAGATGCCAGTGGCTGTAGGTGCAGTCAAGTCAGAGGTGAAGACTCCTCAGGGACGTACAGCCTATGACACAGGCAACGGTACTGCGATATATCTTACGCCTTCGGGTGATCAGTCGCCTGAATTCGGTGTCTATCGTTATGCAAACCTGCATCCGGACAGCATGGGTGTCAACACTCAGTATTATGTTGCTGCTTCCGAGGTGTTCCAGATACGTCCGTTCTCTGATGCCGGTCAGCTGACTCTTGATATAGAGCTGCCTCTGTCATGGCATAGCGGAAAGCAGTATCAGCTCTATGCCTGCGGCTTTT
>ERZ780167.354-NODE-354-length-48040-cov-12.808940_pt1 | contig 48040 bp, 43 predicted proteins | sample MGYA00510982_ERZ780167 | MGnify/ENA primary metagenome ERZ780167 (study PRJEB29588, sample SAMEA2146107) | human gut metagenome | biome: human gut; feature: human-associated habitat; material: faeces | place: Denmark | collected 2008/2010 ... | reverse complement strand
GCAGGTGGGAGAGCAAAGACCTCCTGTGGCTGATTGCTTTCACAGAAGGTCTTATTTGTTTATGCTGTCACATTTTCATTTTTCAGATATGATTGTCTTTCTCACACACCAGCCTTTCATAATCCAGAAATCCACGGATATACATTTCTTTTGCCACAATCCCTTTCATGGAATTTTTCGCTGAAATAATCCTGTCCAATGCCTGCCACATCTCCTGTCCGTCACCTCTGAGGACTGGTTCCAGTATTTCTATGTAATGATGAATTTCTGCTTCCAGAGAAAACGTCTCTGGATCGGATTCAAGAAATTATTTTCAAACACAGAATCCATATATGGCTCTATGTCCTTGGCATTTCCCCACCTTGCGGAACCGTATTCTACACCCTGTCGGAACTTCTTGACATTCTTGGCTTTGTAATACACCACAAGTCGGAGTGCTATGCCGCCTGCCACACCAATCAGTAAATCCCTTGGGTGGAAGCTGGGCAAGGGATTGGCAAACAGCTTATCAAGGCGGTTCATGACTGCCATCATCTTATCGGAAGCATTTGTCCCCTCCGATACTCTCCACAACCATGCAACCTTGTCACAGAAATACCCAGCAAAGATATAGGGCAGATTCAAAAGCACTAGCTTCTTGGTATCCATACCTCCTGCTTTTGCTTTCAGATTTTTCGGGATTTCCGTCAGGTCTTTGGTTATGCCTTCAATGATGTTACTCAAAGGCTCTGCCCCCTGTCCTTATTCTTTTCCCGGCTCCGTTCTCTGTTCTTATTCTGTGATACTGCATCCCTAAAGCGTTTCAGTTTCTCCCTTACGGAAGTCCTGCCCTTTCGTTTCTCATTACCATAAACAAATTCCTTGAATGCCTGTGCTACTGCATCGGCATCCCTGCCCTTGAAAAATACCACATATTTCGGCGGGTTCGTTGTCTTGTCTTTCTTGACGGCAAAATCAACATTATATTTACGAGCTACCCGCTCAAAGGATTTGATATTGCCGTCCGTCACTTCGATAGACGAAACTCCCACGCCTTCGCCAACCAGCTTTTTCACAGAAGTTTTACCATGCGTTTTCTGTGCTTTCTACCTGCGGTGGTTCAGATACATCCGCATTGCAGCCTTCAAGACGTTGGCATCCAATTTAGCGGTCTTAATTACAAGAGCGATTGTTTTCTGCGTTACTTCCTCTTACATAAGTACCTCCGATCTGCATTTCCATGTGCGTATGCTCCGCTAAGGTGGAACATACAGCCGATGTAATAAATACCTCATAATTCTCCTTTCCGCTTCTGGACATCGTGTCCAAAAGCAATAAAAAAAGGGCAGCTATAAATCTCTCGACTTATAACTGCCCTGACGCTGTTTTATTTTTATTATTTTATTTCAAACTGACAAACAATAGTCTATCACTTCATTTCTACTATAATACTACTTTTCAAAAGCAGCAAAAATTTCCCTAAGTAGCAAATCGCACTCTTCCCATTCATCTAAAACAAGTTGATCCTGACTTCTTTTAACCTTCAATTTAAACTGTTTCAACACTTCTGATTTAGAAACTATTTCACCTTGATATGCATCTACTTTATCAATATAGGATTTCCAACGAACAGGCTCGTATTCTCCACTTTTTTTCAGAATATCCTTACCAAGAAACATTTCTATTGAGCAAGCACGACCATTAATATTGTCTATTGAACTTCCTCCCGGTCCAATAGTTGGATAATGGAGACACATTTCTAAATCTGGCAAGTGCATAATTCTTACATTTGATGGAATTGGAATATTTTTTAAAACTTTTATTTCACTTAAACCAGCTGAATCATTATCATATAATGCAATAATTCTATTCCTGATTCCAGCAGCAATAAATGCTTTTAAATAATGCGTTAAGTAATTTGTACTTCCCTGCACAACATAAGTTGAAAAATCAATAAAAGAATAAAACTTTACCATGTGAGGATACAACAATTTCATTGCTTCAGATATAACTCTTGCATCTGTACTACCTTCTGTAAGTATAACTGTCTTAGATACTAAATACTCTTTTTCCTCTGGAACCTCATCACACCATCCACCCTCAAATAAATTTGTATAATCAAGAGTAATTATGTCTTCCGATTTAAATGCTTCTAAAATAATACGAAATACATCCCACGGTGATCCTATTTCTTCATCTAAATAATAGAAATCAATGCCAAAATATATATCATCCTTACAATGTGGTAATGAGTCTAATACTATTTTCTCGCACAGAGAATTGTTCTCTCCCCTGCATTTCTCTAATGATATATAATCACCATTCTCATAAATATCGGACGCTAATATTGAAGAATACTTTTTTACTGCTCGGGCCCAATTTTCAAAGGTATACTCTCTTTCAATATTGTCACTATCGACTTCATCATCAAAATCATCTTCTAAGTAGTCTAAATAATTCTTCTTATGGTATTCAAATAAACTTTTTGCCTTTAGAGTTGTATGTCCCATTACATCTAAACACATTTTTGCATTATTAACAGTCGTAGTAAAATATCGTCTAGTAATACTTTCATCTAGTTCTTTGTCAAATACTTCTTCTATCGTCAAATCATCTTGACTAAAAATTGATAATAAATCACCAAAAGTATTTTTGCGTGATAAAAATTCATAACTTCCAATACATAGTCCAACAATCTCTCCCATGTTACCTCCTTGTCAGCGTTTTCTTCTTTGATTAAGTGTTACTATATATTACTAATTCAGTACCATGGACCAGTATGAAGCATCCCCCAAGAATTGAACTAGTATGTTTACTATGATTACATTATTACTGCAAGCTGAAATCTACCGAATCAAAATAACTTATATACATGGTTCATCAACTTTATATAACTGTTATTTCCCCAAGATGTACTGGTTCTTTTAGTTTAATTCTTTCATATCTCACCCTACTTTTCATTTCCCGTATTTCCGAGAACACATCACTTAATATTAATTGCCTCTTAGATGAATTATTTTCAAATAAATAAGCAAGCATAAAAATTGGAATGGCATGCCGATTTGTTCCATTATCATGATACTGTATCCTTTTATCAACAAAAAGATATAAGGTATCAACGTCTCCTTCCCTTGTAAAGTCAATCTGATTATCAAATAGCTCATTTAGTCTATTAATATCTCTTTCAAGATAGGTTTGATGTTTTTCCAATTGATTATCATATATTTTTTTTAAGGCATCTTCAATTCTTATATAATTCTCACGGTTTTGATATACATTTTCCTTCCATTTACATTCAATAATTAGCAACTTTTTGCCTATTTTATCATATATTGCAACATCAATATCACTATTAAGGGGCTTTCCCTTAAATGTCTCATTAGGTACTGAATAAACATAATTTGTATTATAAAGAATATTCGAATATTTATTCACATGATTAACAATATAATCAATTATTGACTGAGAAACCGTCTCATCCTTATTCTCGAAACGTATTCCTTTGTAGTAATGTCCATTTACTATCGAGAATTGAAAATCATTCAATACTATGGAGCTTGGTATCCAGATAATTTTATTCTTAAATTTTAACAGGGGAAATTCAGTAAAATTTCCACTTGTCACGTTAACATCCATCGAAAAATAATCTATATAACTCATTACAGAATCTCTCGAGATTCCTATTTGCCTCCCTAATGCTAATATTTTGACGAGATCATACTGACATACATATTCCAATTCCCCCACCATAGTCGACGAAGCCAACATATACTTCTGCATACAAAGCCTACTCAGATAATAAAGCAATGCCAAAAATGTGGCCAACTCATCTTTGCTCCCAATAATCACTTTATTCGTATTATCATCTAAGCTTCTAAGTGAAGACGACGATATCTTATTTAAGTCTGACATTACACGTTTCTTACACAACTCGAAATATTTAGTATCAATAACATTTGCCATTCTATTTAGTATATTATAAAAAATATAAATCTTCTGAGGATGTTTTATTAACTCTTTCACATTGATTTTATCATGCAAGTATTTCTCACATTCAACAAATATTTCTTTTTCTACCTCAAAATTCAAAGTATCATCTAAACCATAATAATATAATAATTCTTTATGATATTTTTCTGAAATAACAGGAAAATAGAAACCATATGTATTATCATCTTCAGGTTTTATCATTACCTTTGAAGCGCAATCACGTATTTCTCTTATTTGCTCTCCCCGCTTAAATTCGTCGTGCAATTGTAATACATACTCAACAAATGAATATTCTTCACCTAAACTAGGAACATATCTTTTCTTTGAAAACAAAATCTTCCTATCGGATATGAGCACCCTATGTATGTACCAATATATAGCTTCTCGAAGAGGATTTACTAAAATGAGATATTCATTAGAATCACCCAATCCCGCAGCTAAAGATTCTTCAGATTTCATTTTATAGTTCATTTCTAACACGATAAGTGGAAAAAGAATCTCATAATAGAAATCATGATTAAATAACTGTAATTTTTCAGAAAATACTCTGTCGACATCATTTTGTATAGCATCTGCAATTTTCTTTCTTAATTCATACTCTTGCTGTCTCTCCATATACCTCACCTTTTCTCATCAAATAATGTTCTTCTTAGCATGTTTTTCCATACGGAATTCCTTATAATCTATTAAATATGAATTGCATTCGTTTTTACAACTGGAATTTATTTCTCTCTTAGAACGAATTTTTTGAAGTAAGAAAGCAATACTTTCCACATATGATTACAATGAACGAACCGATATAGTATCACAAAAGTTTTATGGAGTAGCTGTTTTCTTACATAACACTGCCAAAGGTAAGGAAGGATCAGGTGCTTTCTTTTCACAATAGATGACATTGGTTTTGCATCCAAGATAACGATAAATTTCCATCGCCTGCGATGACAATGCATAATCACAGGTAACAAAATAGTTACATTTTGACGCATAACAGATATGATCAACATCATAAAAACCACTTCTAATGGTTCTGTAAAACTCACGATCATAAGTAGGATAAAAAGCTTTATATGTAAACTTTGTGCGCTTCTCAATTTTATTTCTGTGATAGCCTAATGCATTCATTAGTATAAAAAGAAGCCGAACCGCTTCTCTAATCTCGGAAAAGGTTCTTTCCTTTTTACAATAATCCTTAAAGTCCTCAACTGGAAAACGAGAACCACAAATCTCGTAAAATACCCTATTAATGCTTTCGTTATCAATCATCTCATTCTTCGGATCAAATAACTGTGTAGATGTTAACAAAGAAATTTCCTTTCTGTGTGTTTCCATCTCTTTTTCGTCCCATCTGAGTAATCCACACGTTTTTTCCTCTAGAGTCTCAAATGTAGCGCATTCTGACTCTTCAGCATACTGATTCAAAACCTGAAGTTTTTTCGCACGGTCAAAGCACACTTCTACAGGTTCTGTGAGAATTTTGAGACATCCGTCCCGAACCGGAAGGACTTCGCAGTTGCTACAAATTTCTGAAATATTATCTCGCCGTTTGCCCTCAAATATAGAATTGTCCATCCTACATACTTCCTCCATATGAGTAGGACTATACACAAATTGAATTTCATCCATTTCGGCATAATTATACAGTTGTGTGTGGAAAACTTCATTACTCTCATATAGTTGATAAACGCCAAAATCCATATACACAAGCGTTTTCTTTTCCAATACACATAACGGAATGTTCTTCGTCTGAAAGTCTCTACAAGTTGTTTTTATTTCAGTGTTCAGAATGTTGTCGATAGACCGTACTCTGTTCCATTCGTTCAGACTAATTTGAAGTTCCTTACGATCTTTTTTTTCCAGATATTTCCTTAACAACTGAACACTTTTTATCAATTCCAACCAGTCCACTCCGCTCGGACACTCATCCCACTGTTCACAAAAACCAACCGCTTCTAAATAATAATCTGCGATTACTGCTTCTATCTCTAATTTTTGTGTTTTCTCCATATCATCACTATGCATATTTTTAGCAATCATTTCTAAGTCACTAAAAATAGTATAAGGTAAAACAGAACAAATATCACATCTTAGATTAATCTGATTAAGTCCCTTTTCTGTCATCAAAATGCTCGCATAAGTATTATATATATATCGATAATAAACAAAACATTCTGGTGTTGAGCATTTCCGGTCTGCGTATTTTGGTACATCATTTTCCGGATTAGGACATTCATGAAGCTCATGTATCTTGTCCAACAGGTGCAGCAAGGCATAATAATATTTCATCAGTATTAAATCAGCACATCGATCCTTTACGTTTTTCAACTGATTTTTTTCTCTTTCTCGTTGATACAAGTACATTCCCGCATAATTCGGCAAATCTTTACAGACTTTGCAAACCCAATTAATATCATTATCCGTACCTTCACAGGCAATATGACTATTAAAATTTTCGCTCATATTACACACTCCTTTGCACAATAAAACATTTTCATCTATTTTTAACTTACAAATACCAAGTTGCAAATCTCATTTTGCATTTCTATATGAAGTTACAATATGACTTGGTGCAAATAATACTGATGCAATAATCAATAACACTGAACTACTCATAATCCCACTAAGCAGGAATAAAATTGAAAGAATAATTGCACAGTAAATCATTCCATCATAGCCCTCCTCAAATACCGATTGAACAAAATCGCTGCGCGATGGCCTGCCAAGGCTGTGGCGCAGTTTTATTTTTATTAAAAGCAGTGGAATTATTTTTCATAATCCGTTATTGTTAAGTTACCACACGAAACAACTGAACTAAGAAAGCTCCACTGCCTATGATAAGAATAACATTTTCCAGTCTCTTCCGCAATCGGAATTATGACGCTAATGCACCTCCGAATAGGTAGATGTAATTATTAACACTACTTATTCTGGAGGTTTTATTATGTATAAAGATATTTTTGAATCTATCCGCAATGAAGCGGAAAAACGTAACCTGCGTGAAAGAACTATTCAACTGTATTGCTCTGATGTCAGTTACTTCCTTCGTTGGATTGGAAAAAACGTTTCTGATCTTACGCTTGAAGATGCGGAAAGTTTTCTTACAGCCAAACGTCTGGAAGGAAGGTCTCCTGAAACTCACAATCACTATCGGTCTGCAATAAAGTTCTTATATAAAAAGGTGCTGAAGACTGTCTGGGATGATGACACTGTTCCAGCTATGAAAAGAGAGCGCAATCTTCCTGCTGTTCTGTCCCGCGATGAAATAAATGCAATCATTGATGCCACTCCGAATCTGAAACATAAAGCGATTATTGCAACTATGTATTCTTCTGGATTACGTGTATCGGAGGTCGTTCATCTCCATTATGATGACATTTCCCGTACCAACATGACAATTCATGTTCGTGAAACCAAAGGCAGAATTGACAGGTATACGATTCTGTCTCAAAAAAATTTAGACCTTCTCACTGAGTATTGGTACAAATGTGGTCGCCCTAAAGATATCCTTTTTCCAAGTTCCTGGACCGGTGGATATCTTGATATAACCGGTGTTAACCAGTTCTTTAAGAAAAGTGCTAAACTCGCCGGCATTACCCGTCATGTTTCCTCTCATGCGTGCCGTCATAGTTTTGCCAGCCACTTATTCGAAAGTGGCACAGATATAAAATATATCCAGTCACTTCTGGGACATGTTGATCCTCGCTCTACAGATGTTTACCTTCATGTGAGCAACAAGACACTTCTTGGTATCCGCAGCCCGTTCGACAACCCGGAAGGTGGTGAATCATGAGTAAGGATTGTACGATTCAGGATGTTTTTCATCGTTTTTATTCATCTTTTGAATCCACACATAGTATTTCTCCCGCTCAGCGAAAGGCCGCTTATCACATCATGAATTGCAAAACCGGCGCCTTTGGTGTGAATGTAAGCGTATGCGAGGACTGCGGCTGCATATCAGTCCACTATAACTCCTGCCGTGACAGATGCTGTCCTATGTGTCAGGAGTTTCCAAAAGAAAAATGGGTAGATGCACGGCGGGAGGATATCTTAGATGCTCCTTATTTCCATGTGGTTTTTACAGTTCCGGAAGAACTCAATCCCATTATCTACAGCAACCAGAAATTCTTATACGCTGCTCTTTATCATGCGGCTTCAGATACTCTCAGTGAACTTGCTGCTGACAGTAAATATCTTGGGACTGATATCGGCTATATTTGTATCCTCCATACATGGGGAAGTACCATGAACTTTCATCCCCATATCCATGCGATTGTTCTTGGTGGAGGGCTGGATGTGAAAAATCATTGGAAAGACAATGGGAAAGATTTTTTCCTTCCGATTAAGGTAATCTCAAAAACATTTCGTGGAAAATACATGGCTGAACTTAAGCAGCTCTGGGAAAATGACAGGCTTGAATTTCATGGATCGGCTGCACCTTACAAAAATCACTATACTTTCAAGGAATTGTTAAATACCTGCTATGCAAAGGAATGGATTCCTTATTGCAAGAAACCATTTGACGGTGCCGAATCTGTCATCAGATACCTTGGAAAATACACCCACCGGATTGCTATCAGCAACTACCGTATCAAAGACATGACAGAATCTACAGTTACATTTTCTGCTAAAGATTACAAAAACCAAGGGCTTTGGAAAGAGATCACCATATCCGGCGAGGAATTTATCCGTCGATTTTTAATGCATGTTCCTCCAAAACGTTTTGTACGTATCAGGCACTATGGTCTTCTTTCATCCAGAAATAAGAAGAAAAAGATTACCCTATGCAGAAACATCCTTGGTTGCAAAAAATATATTTCCAAGCTGAAAGATATGGATGCACCTGCCATTATCCGTCTTCTTTATAATAAAGATATATGCAAGTGCTCTTCCTGTGGTGGTAAGATTATTCCTCTGCCTACAGAACAACATTTTATAAAACCAAAACCACATATGCTCTGTTAACGTATCATAACTGTATATTTTTTTAGCTTCCTTAGGGAGGCTTATTTCTGGTGTCATAATACAGGACTGAATTATAAATTCTATGTGTTTCTATGTGTACATGCTATCCTATTATAAATAGAGTGTCAGAATTAAAAGTCCATATAGAGTTGACGCGCTTTGTTCAACCAGAAAAAATCGAAATTGATGCAAACGAAAGGGCAGTTAATGAAAAGTCTCAATACTGCTTTTTCGTTTGCACCACCTTCGATTCTTTTCTTAACGATTTTCCAGTTTCAAAAACTTGAAGTTTGCAACCTCTTCCATAACTATAACTACATTATTTCGACTTTAGTTCATAGTAAATATAAAAGCCATCCTCTCTTCTTTCGCTTTTAAATTTTGAGCTTAAATCTGACTCTGGAACAAATGCATATCCAGCATTCGCACTTTGCGGGCATTCAGGGCAATAGTACGATACAAAAAAGCCATCATTATACCACTCTATTTGTGGTGTATAAATCTCTTTATAACCATAAAACACTCTGCTATACACATTGTCATACTCTAAAGCATAATGCATATATCCACTTGAATTTCCGAATATATCTTGGTCGCCACCATCCTGATATATAACATATTGACCATCGGGGCTTTCTAAATAACGTGCCCCACGATATATCTTCTTATCGTTCATACTGACTATTATACTTATTAAAGTTATTACAATCACCATCCAAACAATATGACTGATTATCTTATATTTTTTTATTTTTCTCTTCATTGCTACTCCATTTATAAAATTCCGATTTCTCAGTTTCAAAAATTAGAATTTTCACTTCTTTACTCTTAGTAATAAGAAATCTGGCTTATGAAACAAATCCTTGTAATCTGGATATTGTTCAAGTATTTCATCTGTTGGTAATGGTTCAATCATTCTTTCTATCGAAAATCCTGCATTAATTAATGTGTTTATGATTGTTGAGAAAGTTCTATGGTATTTTTTTACATTATCAACAAACCATACTGACTCTCTTTCTCCCTCGATACCATAATTCGCAAGATTAAGATGTATCTTATTACCTTGTTCGTCTCTTGTCCATCTGTTACCTCCAGAATGGCAAGTACATAATGGATTCTCTTGTGAATAAAGAAATATTCCTTCTGTATCAAGCATATTGTAAATGTCGCTAACTACTCCCTCAAAATCTTCAACATAATGGAACGCTAACGAACTAACTACTATATCAAATTGTTCATTTAATTCTGCAATCTTTTCCATAGGCATATTGATATAAATTATATTTTGGTCACTATTTTCATTTCTGGCAACCTCTAACATCTTTTCGGATATATCAATCCCAACTACCTTTTTTGCTCCACACTCAATAAATCGTTTGCAATGTTCTCCAAATCCACATCCCAAATCCTAATAATCTGGATATTGTTCAAATAAGTTATTGGCATTTATTTTGTTATCTCTAATCTTTTTATATCCCTCAAAGAATATTTCATTATCATATATATTCTGTTGTGCCATATTCTCCTCCACAATCATGAAAATTACGATTCATCGAGCTGTTTAATACAAAGAACAGCTTGAAATCATTTATTTTTCATACTTCTTTGTTATGTACAAACTATAAATCGCCATTATTGCTATTGTTTCCATCATTACCCCTAAAACAGATAACAAAATATATGGCGAATTTTGTCCACTAAACAGCGGAATTCCTAATATGATAAAAATCACTCCGTAAACAATAAACAATTTACCTGTTGCACGATTATATCCCTCTAGGTCATTCACTTCAAAGTTCTTTATGTTAGCCCAAAATCCAACTGCTTTCTTTGCGAAAAAGGCACTAATACCTAACCCTATCATAAAACATCCAAACAATGCCCATATTATAAATCCAATAATGCTTCCATCCATCAGACAGCCTCCTTACATATTCCGATTTTGTTAAACTCTTTCTATGCTCCATCTTCTTGCCCTTCGGACAAGAAGCATCCCTCGCTCTAAAGAGCTCGGTCAATTCCGATTTTTCAGTTTGACCTTATCCATTGATTTTTACTCTTGCTTTAGCTGTATAATCAGAAATCTCAACTTTAATAACTGCTACTGTACCAACCATTTGATTACTAAAATCAAAAGTTCTACCTGTCTGATTTTTCATAAGAAGATTTAGACCATATTTCTTTTCCTCTATATCTTCAACTACGGTTGCTTTTCCTTGTCCTATCACAGATGAATAAAAAGAACTATACTGACACGGAATATCTTCTGCGGCATCAAGCTCGATATCAGTTTCCAATTCTATACAGGCGTTACCATTTTCTTTTATTAATTCAATCTTATGTCCCACCTTTGCGCTATGCATATAAAATACAAAAATGTCCTTTGTAGCGTCATATTCATATCCGTAATGTAGTGGCACAATATGAGGAAACCCTTTATCTATTAGTCCAAGATGCAAAATCTTAGCCTCATCTATAATTTTTGTTATCTTGTTTATATCTGTTACTGCTCTATCTTTTCTTCTGATTTCTTTATCCAATGTTTTCCTCCAAAATCCCGAGCTATATATTTGATTATAAAATAGATGTCTGCTGTTTGCAATGTACATTTATAAACTCATTTCCCATGGGTACACAATACCTAAAAGGGAAAAAATAATTTAATAAAAGGCTTTGCACAATGAAGTGTAAAGCCTTTATTTATTCGTTTATGCTTGATTCTCTTTTCATAAAAAAGAATAATGTTGAGTACCTTTTTGAGTACCTTTAAAAAAATGAGTGGCTCAAATTCAGTATTTAAGCCACTTTTTTAGTGGACTAGACGGGAGTCGAACCCGTGTCCGAAATACAATTCCCTGTCCTTCTACGAGTGTAGTTTATTATTTAACATTCCCTCTGCCACACGATAACAAACAACCTTGTGGTTTCAGTAGCTTCATGATACGCCCGATGGCTCAAAGCTTTGCCAACGTCGTTTCTCACATAGTCGAAGCCTGGGTCCTAAAGTGTGAGTGCTCTAGGTCAGACTGCTGCCATTAGGCAGCGTATGCTAAATTATCTTCAGCGTTTAATTTTAATTTGACCATTTAACGCATCGCCATACGACTCGCTTCTCCAGCTGCATGTACCCCGTCGAAACCTTTACTAGCCCATATTCAATTTTTTTGCGGGGTACATGCAGCTACGCTCCATGTTCTCCGCTCCGCTTCGGTCCGCCCAAAGCCAAGGTCCACCGGACCTTGTGGGCCCCGTCGAAACCTTTACTAGCCCATATTCATTTTTTGCTAACCAAGATTTCTGATTTTGAAATCTCTCTGTGCCTCTCGCTTTTGATCCTTCTTGGCTATGTCTGCTCTCTTATCATAAAGCTTCTTACCTTTGGCAAGTGCTATCTCTACTTTGACCAGACTCCCCTTAAAGTATACCTCCACCGGCACAATTGTGAAACCCTTTTCCTTCATCTTTGATGAAAGCTTCTCGATTTCCTTCTTGTGGAGCAAAAGCTTTTTAGGTCTGAGTGGATCCTTATTGAAGATATTTCCCTTCTCATATGGTGTGATATGCATGCCATACAGGATAATCTCACCGTTCTCAATACGGATGAACGACTCCTTTATGCTGCCCTTTCCCATTCGAAGTGACTTCACCTCAGTTCCTGCAAGTGAAATACCGGCTTCGTATTTCTCAAGCAAAAAGTAATCGTGATAGACCTTTTTGTTGTTGGCTATTAATTTCTTTGGTTCCTTAGCCATGTCGGTATCTCCTTTCCTCAAACTGCTTTACAATACTAACACATTTTTTCACAATTGCCAATATATAAAACGCAAATTATTGTAAACCGCTGGTTCACATTTCTGTTTATTTACACTATATAATATATTATGACATCTTTTTCAATAAATCTATCGCACAGCGACCGACAAATAACAGATAATCAAATAAGTATTTTTAATATCATAAAAAATTTCGTCATTATTGTCATATTATTCCGCCGGTTTAAAATCAATTGTACGCATAATTTTGTCAGTACTGTCCACAACAACCTTGATTTTTTGTCCAAGCTTGTATCTCTTATTGGTGGCTGAACCGGCCAGCTCATAGGTATCCTCGTAAAACTCATAGAAATCATCTGTCAGGTCTGTCACGCGCACAAGACCCTCAACTGTATTTGGAAGCTCCACGAAAAAGCCCCACTCCGTGACACCTGATATAACTCCTTCAAAGCATTCACCAATATGATTTGACATGTATTCACATTTTTTAAGCTTGACTGTTTCACGCTCTGCCTCTTCTGCACGTCGTTCGGTCTCACTTGCCTGCTTTGCAACAGCATCGAGTATAGACTCATAGTGCTCCCTGCGGTTATCATTCATCCTGCCGCGGATATTTTCCTTGATGATACGGTGTATCTGCAAATCAGGATATCTGCGGATTGGTGATGTAAAGTGACAATAATAATTTGCCGCCAGTCCAAAATGTCCTGTACATGCTGTTGTATATCGTGCCTGTTTCATAGAGCGCAGTGTCAGTCTGCTTATCAGGGATTCTTCATCTGTGCCATCCACCTTCATCAAAAGCTTCTGAAGCTCCTTTGGGTGTACCTCATCAGCACCAATATGAAGCGTATAGCCAAAATTATTGATAAATGTGGAAAGCTTTGCGATTTTTTCTGAGTCCGGCTTGTCATGTGTTCTGTATACAAAAGGTATTTCCTGCCAGAAATAATCCTCAGCCACAGTTTCATTTGCTATAAGCATAAAATCCTCAATGAGCTTTGTTGCCACATTTCTGTCATACGGCTTTATATCTATCGGATGACCATCTTCATCGAGCACGACTTTAGTCTCCGGAAAATCAAAGTCTATAGAACCTCGTTTCATTCTCTTTTTGCGTAGAATTGCTGCAAGCTCTGCCATTTTTTCAAACATAGGCACAAGCTCCTTATATTCTTCAATCACAGCGGCATCCTTATCTGCAAGAATCTTTTTTACATTTGTGTATGTCATCCTGCGGTTTGTCTTTATGACCGTCTCTGCAATCTTATGATCGATAACTTCACCCTTTTTATTTATTGTCATAATGCATGAAAGAGCCAGCCTGTCACATCCCTCATTCAAGGAGCATATGCCATTTGAAAGCTCTCTTGGAAGCATCGGAATCACTCTGTCTACAAGATAAACAGATGTTCCTCTCTTAAGTGCCTCCACATCAAGGGCACTGTGCTCCTGCACATAATTCGACACATCTGCTATGTGTACTCCAAGTACATAATTGTCGCCATCCATGTATAAAGACACGGCATCATCAAGATCCTTTGCATCCTCTCCGTCTATCGTGACCATCATCCAGTCGCGTAAATCCATCCTGCCGGCCATATCCGCAGGTGTAACATCCTTTGCCACATTCTGCACCTGATGCATGATTTTCTCCGAAAAATCCACCGGCAGATCATAAGCCTTTACTATAGAAAGAATATCTGTACCCGGATCATCTATATGTCCGATTATTTCAACAACCTTGCCCTCCGGCTTTTTGCCCTTTTTACCATAACTTGTGATTTCAACCACTACCTTATGGCCCGACATAGCACCCTTTGAGCGTTCCTTTGGTATAAAAATATCTGTGCCAAATCTGGTATTGTCAGGCACTGCAAAACCAAAATTATCACTTGCCTCATAGGTGCAGACTACCTGCTTCATGCCTCGCTCTATGACGGAAACAACCTTTCCCTCCTTGCGGCGTCCTGTTGTGACAGGTGAGATTGTAATCTCAACAGTGTCCATGTGCATCGCACCATTTACATACTCTGCCGGGATAAAAATATCATCAGGCTCTCCCTCCACAGTGACAAAGCCAAATCCCCTTTGATGCGCTGTGAATACGCCGACTGTCTTTTTAATTTCCGACTTTGAGTATTTCCCGCGCTTTGAGAGTGTTATCCTTCCCTCTGCCTGCAAATCCAAAAGAATCTGTTCAAGCTGAGGTCTGTCCTCTTTTTTTACTCCTAGTACTATGCAAAGTTCCTTGATTTTCATCGGAACATACATGTCATCACACATGAAGTCATAGACCATCTTTTTTCGTGTTTCATATTTATCTATATTACTCATTATCTCTCCTTTTCGTTGCACCATATGGATGTCTGATTTCAAATCAAATGCACAGGTCTTAAAAATTTGTACTAGCGGCATTTTCATCATATGGATGTTGATTCAATAAAAAAGACTGCCGATTTCTCGACAGTCTAAGTATTTACCATATTCCCATATTTAAAGCAATTGAAATAATAAAGAAAAGAACAACACATACAATTGTTGCTTTAACCAGACGTCCTTCCTTTGAACGTCCCTTGTTCTTGCCCCAATATGTATCAGCAACTCCGGCGATAGTGCCAAGTCCTGCTGACTTACCCTCCTGGAAAAGAATAACTATAGTAATTACTACACTGACGATTATAAATAATACCGATAAAACAATTTTTAAAGTTGCCACGATAAGACCTCCTAATTTCAATTCTAAATAACAGAACTAATATACTACGTTTTTATTGCACAGTCAAGAGTTTTATACTGTATGTAACAGATTTTCACACTTTATGCAATGGATTTTATTAGTTTCACACAATAAATGTATCGCTATTTTTCCTCTTTGTGTCCAAATCTCTCTCCTGCTGCATTCATAGCCTTTACTATGCAAAATACGATGAGTGCCATGATAAGGAAATTGACTACAGCGGTAAGAAACTTTCCATCACTGGTATTCTTTCTTTTTACTCTCTTCTTTTGATAATCTAAACCTTTTTTAATATTATACATTTTTCCATTTTATTTTACAAGAAAATACATTATAATATAATAAAAAAAAGAAACAACTTTATATTTAGGAGATTTTTATGAAGTGCATACTGTATAAAAAAGCACTTCCACTCATATTATTATCATGCCTTTTGCTTGGTGCATGCGGTAATTCCAAAAATGACAGTGTATCCAAGGAGCCTCTTTCCCACACTTCTACTGAAAAGGGCACCTGGGACTCTGCTCCAAAGGTGCTTACTCCAACTGCCGACGGCACACAAACCTATACATGTGATGTAGCCAGTATCGATGCTTCAAACAGCAGCAGCGGCTATATCATAGTTGATTATCACGGTTCCAATAAAAAGGTCAAGCTTCAGATAACCGGGCCTGACAGTGTCACGTACACCTTTGATCTGCATGGAGGAAATGAAGTGTTTCCTCTGGTTGCTTCAAGTGGTTCGTATACTGTAACCGTGTTTGAAAATGTTGAGGGGACACAATATGCCACCGTGCTGTCGCAGGTGATTTCTGTCTCCATCACCGATGAATTCGGACCGTATCTGTACCCTAACCAGTATGTAAATTTCACTGCCGATTCTCTGGCTGTGAAGGAAGGCAGCTCACTGGCGTACTACTGCAGCAGCGATACTGAGGTCGTGGAAAGTGTATACAATTATATCATTTCAAACTTCAAATACGACTATGACAAGGCTAAAAATGTCAAAAGCGGCTATCTGCCTGATGTGGACAAGGTCTTTACCGAAAATACCGGTATATGCTTTGACTATGCGGCAGTCATGGCCACTATGCTAAGGACTCAGGCTATTCCCACACGTTTAGAGGTAGGATATGCCGGTGAAGAATATCATGCCTGGATCAGTACTTATATAAAGGATAAGGGCTGGATAAACGGCATCATCGAGTTTGATGGTACCTCATGGAACATGCTGGATCCAACATTTGCATCTACCAGTGATTCACCAAAGAAGTTCATAGCACAAAAAAATGATTACATTACCAAATACGTCTATTAGGAGGACATAAATGTCTAGAAAATCCAAGATTTTAAGCAATGCAGAGCTTTCTGCCTTCTGTCAGCAGATTTCTCTTATCATAGCAGCCGGGCTTCCTACATACTATGGTGTTTCCATATTATGTGATGAAGCACCTGATAAGCAGACACGTGATCTACTTGAGCAGATATATAAGCCAATGGAGCTTGGTGCAACGCTTCACAGTGCACTTAAAGATACAGGATACTTTCCAAAATATATGATTAATATGATACAGCTGGGTGAAGAAACCGGCCGTCTTGAAGAGGTCTTAAATTCACTCTCAAAGTACTATGACCGCGAAGACGAAATAGCTTCAGGCATTAAAAGTGCCGTTGCCTATCCTCTCGTGCTTTCTGCCGTGATGATTGCCGTTATTGTCGTTATGATTGCCAAGGTTTTACCTGTATTCTCACAGATATATGCAGAGCTTGGAAGTGAGCTTACCGGCACCGCTGCCGTGCTCATGAAGCTCAGTGAATACATCAATAGATATCTGCTTATCATTATAGCTTTCATGCTCTTTGCCGCACTGTTTCTTTTTATATTTTTTAAGACACGCTTCGGAAAAAAGCTCCTTATGAAAACTGCTCTTTCCATGTCAATCGCATCCAGCCGCTTTGCAAACTGCATGTTTTTAGCACTCTCAAGCGGACTTGACACAGACCGTGGTCTTGATCTGGCACAGGCTCTCGTAAACAATCCTGTCCTTAATTCTAAAATAAATGACTGCCGTAAAAATATATCTAACGGCGAGACATTTTCGGAGGCACTGCTGCACTCCAATATTTTTTCAAAGATGTACTCAAGCTGGATTGCAATCGGCAGCAAAACCGGATCTATGGACGATGTCATGCAACATATATGTACATCCTGCGAGGATGACACAGATGCAAAGCTGTCACGATTCATATCAGTGATTGAACCTGCCATGGTTATCCTGCTTTGTATATTCATTGGCTTCATACTTGTATCATTTTTACTCCCACTGCTTGGAATTATCTCAAGCATAGGATAGCTTACGGAGGCACAGCATGCTGTTTTTTGTTCAGAAAAAGAAATCAACCATATGGAAATTCATACCAATTGTGCTTTTAGCCGCATGTACCGTTTTGTTTGGTGCTTTCTCTTCAAAGCTGTCAGATGACAATACCAAAAGAAGCAAGAGCACGCTGGAACGCGCCCTCACACGAAGTATCACACAGTGCTATGCTCTTGAGGGAACATACCCTCCGGACATAAATTATCTAACAGACCACTATGGTCTCACATACAACAGCGACTATTATTACATAGACTATCAATACATCGGCTCCAATCTGCGTCCCGATGTGACAATAATAGAGAGGAAATAACCCATGTTCAAGCTAAAATCAAGATCACATCAGGCTGACAGTTTTTTTGTGATGCTGCTGTTTTTTCTTTTTGCGCTGACTGCTTTTATCCTCGTGCTGATTGGCGTAAAGCAATACAAATCCACTGCCAATGCCATGAATTACAACTACGAGGTACGCACTGTCACATCTTATCTGCGCGAAAAAGTCAGACAGAATGATTCTGACGCTGCAATCAGTGTAGAAACAATAAATGGCACAAAGGCTCTATGTCTGAAAAACACAATAAATGACATCGTGTATAATACCTTCATATACTATTATGGCGGTTCTCTAAGAGAGCTCTATGTACAGGATGGTTCCTCATACAGTCTGGACAGCGGACAAAGGATTGTCGAAATCGGAGGACTTGACATGACAGAAACCACCGACAAAATGATTACCGTAACTATCACCGATACATCCGGTGGCACTACCGATACCTACTGCTCCGTCAATTCCGACTAATCATCGTCCGACAATAAATGCAGAAATATCAAGTACACCGCTCCCTGATATGCCACTCGATGCCACACAAACTTACATACAACAAGGAATAAACCATGATTTCAACAAAGCTTAAACAATCGAAAAACAGAATATTCCTGCTTGAGATTACCATTAATCTGCTGCTTTTTTCAGCTCTTTTGATTGTGGGACTGCTTTTCTTCATAAAGACCCACAAGCTGACAGAAGAAACTCAGGTGCTGCATGAGGCTGTTAATGCATGCAGCAATGCAGCAAGCGCATACGAACAGGAGCATGGCGATTTAAACGCCGTATCATCGCTCTTTGGCGGCTCCATCTGTGCAGATGAAAAGCTATTCATTTATCTTGACAAAAGCTATCATCCATGTGATAAGGATGATGCCGCATACAAGGTTATTGTAAGCAGGCTTGGGCAGGATGCCTACGGAGTACAAAAGGCTGACATAGAGTTTATAGCAGCAGACAGCCACTGTGTATACAGCATTACCGCGTGCAGCTATACTGCACTTTCCTCTGATGGAAGGACGGTGAGCACCCCATGAAAAAAAGAAGAGAATTTTCAAATTTCGGTTTTTCGACCATCCTGCTTACCTTTTCCATGATATGCATTGTCACGTTCTCGGCACTCGCCTTTGTCACAGCAAACTCCGACTATAAGCTGAGCAAACGCGTTGCTGATAACAACAGCTCGTATTACCGTGCATGTGAAAAGGCATGGGATGAGATATCACAGATTGATGCCATTCTTGCATCCGCCTACGAGGGCAGTCCTGATAAAGCAGCATACTATGAGGCCATAAAGACTGCTCTATCAGACAACGATACTGCCATAAATAAAAACCTCGCTGAAAATGAATCAAACGGCAAGGTTACCGGTCTGACCTATACCATCACCTGTACTGTAAGCGATACGCAGACTCTCACTGTAAAGCTTGATATCAACTATCCTGTCCACAGGCAGGATGCTTTTTATAAAATAAAACAATGGAAGCTCAATACAGACACAGCTTTCGAGGAAAATGATACACTAAACTTAATTGGAGGAAACTAAAATGGATGTTAAAAAGATATTAAAGGAAGCGACTGACAACGGAGCATCGGATATTTTCATAGTGGCCGGCCGCCCTCTCACATACAAATCAAAGGGAATGATGGAGTGCCTTAATGAAATCAGAATGATTCCAAAAGAAACCTTTGAATTTGTCACATCAATCTATGCTCTTGCAGAGAGAGATATTTCAAAATTCGAGGAAACCGGAGATGATGACTTCTCCTTCGCTATACCGGGAGTATCACGTTACAGAGTGAGCACTTTCAAGCAGCGTGGCTCTTACTCTGCTGTCATCCGTGTTATCTCATTCACACTGCCAAAGCCAAGCGATTTACATATACCGGACTCTGTTATGGAGCTTGCGGAAACAAACAACGGCATGGTGCTGGTTACCGGCCCAGCCGGAAGCGGTAAATCTACCACACTAGCATGTATTATTGATCAGATCAACCATGAGAAGGAAGAGCATATTATCACTCTTGAGGATCCGCTTGAGTTTTTACATCGTCATGACAAATGTATTGTGTCACAGCGTGAAATCAACACAGATACAGAAAGCTATCTCACTGCACTTCGCGCCGCACTCCGCCAGAGTCCTGACGTCATATTGCTTGGAGAGATGCGAGACTATGAGACCATCAATACAGCTGTCACAGCGGCTGAAACCGGTCACCTCATATTTTCATCACTTCACACAATTGGTGCCGCAAATACCATTGACCGAATAATTGATGCGTTTCCTGCTTCCCAGCAGCACCAGATAGCCATCCAGCTTGCATCTGTGCTGCAGGCTGTTGTCTGCCAGAAGCTTTTACCTGCCACAAACGGTGAGATGGTGCCTGCTTTTGAAATCATGGTACTCACGCCTGCAATAAGGAACTTAATCCGTGAAGGCAAGGTCCATCAGATTGACGGTATCATCTACACCTCTGCAGCTGAGAATATGATTGCAATGGATACAAGCATCTTCAATCTGTACAAGGCCGGTGTAATCAGCAAGCATGTGGCAATCAGCGAGGCTACCAATCCTGAGATGATGTCAAAGAGAATTAATTTAAACTAACTTCATACTTGACGGATATATAAAAACCCGGCATATAAACCATGAAACAGGTTTATATGCCGGGGCTTTTCATTTAGATAAATATGTTAATACAAGCAAATTACCGTTATCTATACTTTTGATATTATACGTTAATCTCTGCCTTTACTCCACTCTCATCCTTATGTGCTTCAAGCACCGGATTAACTACATCACGCAGATATACTTCTACCTGACGAGGCGCACGTCCCACATAAAGCTCAGGCTTAAGATTCTTTTCGATATCAGCCTTTGTCAGTCCAAATGCAGGGTCTGAAGCGATTAAGTCTACGAGGTTATTTTCTTTTCCCTCTTCCTTGACTGTCTTTCCGGCCTGCATTGAGAGCTGTCTGATCTTCTCATGGAGCTCCTGACGATTTCCACCGTTCTTTACAGCATCCATCATGATGTTCTCTGTTGCCATGAATGGAATCTCTGCCATAAAGTGCTTTTCAATAACCTTTGGATATACTACCAGTCCATCCACCACATTGAGGCAGAGGTCAAGGATTCCGTCTATTGCAAGGAAGCCCTCAGGTATTGAAAGACGCTTGTTTGCAGAATCATCAAGTGTTCTCTCAAACCACTGAGTAGCTGAAGTAATTGCAGGATTCATTACATCTGCAAGAACATATCTTGAAAGAGATGCAATTCTCTCACTTCTCATAGGATTTCTCTTGTATGCCATGGCTGATGAACCTATCTGATTCTTCTCAAACGGCTCCTCTACTTCCTTAAGATGCTGGAGCAGTCTGATATCGTTTGACATCTTTGTAGCCGATGCAGCAATGCCTGCGAGCACATTTACCACTCTTGTATCTACCTTACGGGAATATGTCTGGCCTGACACCGGATAACAATCCTTAAAGCCCATCTTCTTTGCGATCATTGGATCTATCTTGTCTATTGTCTCATTGTCTCCGTCGAAGAGCTCAAGGAAGCTGGCCTGTGTTCCTGTAGTGCCCTTAGAGCCAAGGAGCTTTAATGTGCCCTGCACATACTCTAAATCCTCGAGATCCAGCATAAACTCATTCAGCCACAGTGTGGCACGCTTTCCAACTGTTGTCGGCTGTGCCGGCTGGAAATGCGTAAATGCAAGAGTTGGCTGATTCTTATACTTATCAGCAAAGTTTGCAAGCTCTGCAATAACACTTATAAGCTTTTTGTGAACGAGCTTTAATGCTTCATTCATGATGATGATATCTGTATTGTCACCTACATAGCATGAGGTTGCTCCAAGATGTATAATTCCTGCTGCCTTAGGGCACTGCTGTCCATATGCATAGACATGGCTCATTACATCGTGACGCACAAGCTTCTCACGCTCCTTTGCCACATCATAATTGATATCATCCACATGTGCCTTTAATTCATCAATCTGTTCCTGTGTGATAACCGGCTTGCCATCCTGTGAAAGCCCAAGCTCCATCTCAGTCTCTGCAAGAGCAATCCAGAGCTTTCTCCAAGTGGTAAATTTCATATCCTGCGAAAAAATATACTGCATCTCTTTGCTGGCATAGCGCTCAGAAAGAGGACTTGTGTATCTGTCTGTACTCATATTCTCTCCTTTATTAGCGATTAAGCATTTTTCTCTCGAGGTCTATTTCTTTATCAAAATACTCGCCTCTGATATCATCCTTCGGTGGCTCCATCGGATATTTTCCTGTGAAACAGCCCATGCAGATTGGCAATCCCTCTACCATCTCATGAAGTCTGTCAATTCCAAGGTAGCCTAAAGAATCTGCACCTATAATCTGTCTGATATCCTCAATAGTCCTGTTGTAAGCGATAAGCTGCTCTCTTGCAGGAATATCTGTACCGAAATAGCAAGGCCATAAGAATGGCGGTGAACTGATGCGCACATGCACCTCTGTGGCCCCCGCCTCTCTTAACATACGCACTATTCTGTCCGAGGTTGTTCCTCGCACAATTGAATCATCAATCATAACAACTCTCTTGCCCTTAACAGCCTCCTTTAATACATTGAGCTTTATCTGCACGCTTGATTCACGACTTGACTGCTTAGGCTTGATAAATGTCCTGCCGACATAACCGTTCTTGACAAATGCTGTGCCATACGGAATGCCCGACTCAAGTGAATAACCAAGAGCAGCGGCATTTCCTGACTCCGGTACTCCTGTCACGATATCAGCCTCAACTGGTGAATCCATTGCAAGGAATCTGCCAGCCTTTATACGACTTCCATACACGCTTACTCCGTCAATATGGCTGTCAGGTCTTGCGAAATAAATGTATTCAAACACGCATCTGGCCTGTTTTTCAGGGGCAAGTGCCATAGTCATATCAGACTCAATGCCCTTTTCAGGAGTGATGGTGATAACCTCTCCCGGCTCTACATCCCTGACAAACTCTGCACCGATTGTATCAAGCGCACAAGTCTCAGATGTAACGATATATGCATTGTCTCTCTTTCCGATGCAAAGAGGCTTAAAACCAAATGGGTCTCTGGCTGCAATAAGCTTTCTCGGGCTCTCGACAACAAGCGCATAGGCTCCCTTAAGCTTCTGGCAGGCACGTCTGACCGCCTCCTCCGCTGTTTTTGAGTTAAGACGCTCTCTGGCGATATGATAAGCTATAACCTCAGAGTCGATTGTGGTCTGGAAAATTGCTCCTGTATACTCAAGCTCCTTGCGAAGCTCCTTTGCGTTAATGAGGTTTCCGTTGTGTGCCATGGCAAGTGTGCCCTTGACATAATTTAATACGAGAGGCTGTGCATTCTCACGTGTTGATGAGCCTGCTGTTGAATAGCGCACATGTCCCACTCCGATATCACCCTTCATAGGCTCTAAAATATCAGGAGTAAATACCTCATTTACAAGGCCCATACCCTTGTGTGTGGTCACCTTCCCTTTTGGTCCGTGTGTATCACTCACTGCAATACCACAGCTTTCCTGTCCTCTGTGCTGAAGCGCAAAAAGACCATAATAGATAGTGGATGCGACATTTCCTCCATCAAAATCATACATGCCGAACACACCACACTCCTCATGAAGCTCATCAAATACATGGTTATGCTCGTCAATATCAGAACACCTTTCTAATTTTGTACCGGTATGACTTTTTGTATCTATACAAGTATTTATATACTGATTTATGTTATTGTCCTGGTTCATAATATCTCCGTTTATAATTGCGAAATAGTAACGCGGAATAAATAATATATTAGCGGCTGAATTTGCTTCCTGTAAGAAGCTCAAATGCCTCTTTATATTTCTCTACAGTCTTCACAACAACCTCATCAGGTAAAAGAAGGTCATTGTCCGGATTTGCCTTGAGCCAGTCTCTTACATACTGCTTGTCAAATGAAGGCTGTCCCTGTCCAGGCTTATATCCATCAAGTGGCCAGAAGCGTGAGCTGTCAGGTGTGAGCATCTCATCGGCAAGCACTACCTCACCCTGCTCATTTAATCCAAACTCAAACTTGGTATCTGCGATGATGATGCCCTTTGTAAGAGCATACTCTGCACATTTCTTGTAGAGAGCAATTGTATAATCGCGAATCTTCTCTGCGTACTCTCTGCCCTTCTCAGGATAAATCTTCTCTAATACTTCTACTGATTTTTCGAATGAGATATTCTCATCATGATCTCCAAGATCAGCCTTGGTAGATGGTGTATAAATAGGCTCAGGGAGCTTATCAGACTCAACAAGTCCCTCCGGAAGTCTGATTCCGCAGACTGTACCGTTCTCCTGGTAGCTTGCCCAGCCGCTTCCTGTGATATATCCACGAACTATACACTCGATTGGAAGCATCTCAAGCTTCTTGCAGAGCATGCTGTTTCCGTTGAACCTGTCCTGACCGAAGAACTCCGGCATATCCTTTGCGTCTACTGAAATCATATGGTTAGGAACAACATCCTTTGTGAATTCAAACCAGAACTTAGACATCTGTGTGAGGATGGCTCCCTTGTCTGTAATTTTATTCTTTAAAATATGGTCAAAAGCGGAAATACGATCTGTTGCGACCATAATAAGGCTGTCCCCGTTATCATATACTTCTCTTACTTTTCCTTCTTTGAATGGTTTAAATTCCTGCATGATTGTCCTCCATCTTATGTGTAATTTATTTTACAAATCAAATGCTACTTTTAAATTATATACCAGCTCAATTTGTAAAGTCAACGTATATTATAAGTTTTTTTAAATAATTTTATGTCACTTATAAGTATTTCTTATGTTTATTATTACATCTTTAATATATCAAAACAATAGCTCCGGTTCAAACCCTTTGTCTGCGCCGGAGCCTATATAATACAAATTTTATTTAACGATAAGTGACTTTCCTGTCATCTCTTTTGGCTGTGGAAGTCCCATAATCTCAAGCAGTGTTGGAGCGATATCTGCAAGACATCCGCCCTCACGAAGCTTGTAAGAAGGGTCAGCGTTTACAAGAATGAAAGGAACAGGATTGGTTGTATGAGCTGTATGAGGTTTTCCTGTCTCATAATCAATCATCTTCTCTGCGTTTCCGTGGTCCGCACAGATGAATAATACTCCATCCACATCCTTGATTGCCTGTACTGCATCGCCTACGAGTGAATCTACTCTCTCAACAGCCTTTACAGCAGCCGGGATCACACCTGTATGACCAACCATGTCAGGGTTAGCAAAGTTGATGATAATAACATCATACTTATCTGACTTGATAGCCTCAACAAGATCCATTCCAACCTCAGGAGCGCTCATCTCAGGCTTTAAGTCATATGTTGCAACATCCTTAGGACTGTTTACAAGAAGACGTGCCTCATCGATATTCGGCTCCTCTACTCCACCGTTGAAGAAGAAGGTTACGTGTGCATACTTCTCTGTCTCTGCGAGGCGAAGCTGCTTCTTGCCATTTGCTGCAAGATACTCACCAAATGTATTCTTGATTTCTTCCTTCTCAAAAGCGATAAGCTTGTTAGGAATTGACTCGTCATAATCCTTGAAGCATACAAATGTTGTCTTAAGGAATGGGCGCTCAAAGCCAGTAAACTTATCATCGCAAAATGCTCTTGTCATCTCACGGGCACGGTCCGGACGGAAGTTGAAGAAGATAACAGAATCATTGTCCTTTACAACAGATACCGGTGTGCCATCCTCGTTTGTGATAACTGTAGGAAGCACGAACTCATCTGTAACGTCATTTGCGTATGACTCCTCCATAGCCTTTACAGGGCATGTAGCTTTTACGCCTTCACCCTTAGTGAGTGAATCATAAGCCTTCTGCACACGGTCCCAGTTGTTATCTCTGTCCATTGCATAGTAACGTCCTGAAAGAGATGCAATCTTTCCTACACCGATTTCCTTCATCTTGGCGAGAAGCTGCTCGATATAGTCCTTACCTGATGCAGGAGGTGTATCACGACCATCAAGGAATGCGTGTACATATACTCTGTCAAAATTCTCTTTCTTGCAAAGCTCAAGAAGTCCGTAAAGATGCTCGATATGGCTGTGAACTCCACCATCTGAAAGAAGTCCCCAAAGATGCAGATCGGAGTCATTCTTCTTGCAGTTTTCGATTGCAGAAATTAATACCTTGTTCTTGAAGAAATCACCATCAGCAATTGCCTTTGTGATTCTTGTAAGATCCTGATATATGATACGGCCTGCGCCGATATTCATATGTCCTACCTCGGAGTTTCCCATCTGTCCGTCAGGAAGTCCAACTGCAAGACCTGAAGCTGCGCCCTTTACAAAAGGACACTCTGCCATCAATTTATCCATAACAGGGGTATTTGCCATAGCTATGGCATTTCCCTCTTTGTGGTCACTTAAGCCGTAACCATCAAGTACCATTAATACTACCGGTTTCTTACTCATTTATATTTCCTCTATTCTTCATATGAGGCTTGCAAAATGCTCTATTACAGCGACATATGCAAGCCCGCAAAAAATTTCATTACATAATAAATGCCACTAAATGCAGCTAAGCTGGTGAATTTAGTGACATTTAGTTATTGTGATTGTCAAATCAAATATTAAATTATGATTTAATAATTACTTGTAGTTTACGATCTTTCCAAAATCAGCCTTGAGTGAAGCGCCACCAACTAATCCACCGTCGATGTCAGGCTTTGCAAAAAGCTCTGCTGCATTTCCTGCATTTACAGATCCGCCGTACTGGATACGAACTGAATCTGCTGTAGCCTGATCATAGATCTCAGCTACGCACTCACGAATTGCACCGCAGACCTCCTGAGCCTGGTCAGAAGTAGCTGTCTTTCCTGTTCCGATTGCCCAGATTGGCTCGTAAGCGATAACCATGTTTGCAACATCTGATGCAGCAACACCTGCGAGATCTGACTTAATCTGAAGTCTGATCCAGTCAAGTGTAACACCGCTCTCTCTCTGCTCAAGTGTCTCACCACAGCAAAGGATTGGTGTAAGTCCAGCCTCGATAGCCTTCTTTACCTTCTTGTTGAGGAGTGCGTCATCCTCTTTGAAGTAATCTCTTCTCTCTGAATGTCCGATGATAACATACTTAACACCTGCATCAAGAAGCATCTCTGCTGAGATTTCTCCTGTGTAAGCACCCTTCTCCTCGAAGTACATATTCTCTGCTCCAACAGCAACATTTGTACCCTTTAATGCTTCTACAACAGGTACGATGTCGATTGCAGGTACACAGTAAACAACTTCAACATCATCTGAAACTACGAGTGGTTTTAACTCTTCTACTAATTTAACAGCCTGGCTTGGAGTCATGTTCATCTTCCAGTTGCCGGCTACAATTTTCTTTCTTGCCATTTTATATCTCCTTGTATTTGTATACAAATATTTTTTGCCTGCGGCTCGATTTCATTAAGTTGCTTTCGGCTTATTTATCATCAGCACAAGCTACGCCAGGAAGCTCCTTGCCCTCAAGGAACTCAAGGGAAGCACCGCCACCTGTTGAGATGTGGCTCATCTTGTCGCCAAGTCCCATCTGGTTAACTGCTGCAGCTGAATCTCCACCACCGATGATTGTGATAGCATCTGATTTAGCAAGTGCCTCTGCTACTGCAAGTGTACCTGCTGCAAGTGTTGGGTTCTCAAATACACCCATTGGTCCGTTCCATACAACAGTCTTAGCTGATGCAACAGCGTCAGCGAAAAGCTCACGTGTCTTAGGTCCGATATCACAACCCTCACGGTCTGCAGGCATCTTGTCATAATCATATGTCTCTGTCTCTACAGGAGCATCGATTGGATTTGGGAAATCCTTGATTGTAACTGCATCAACAGGAAGAAGAATCTTCTTTCCAAGTTTCTCTGCTTTTGCAAGCATCTCTTTACAGTAATCAATCTTTGTCTCATCAAGCATTGAGATACCAATCTCATAGCCCTGTGCTTTAAGGAATGTGTATGCCATTCCACCACCGATGATAAGTGTATCAGCCTTCTCGAGGAGGTTGTCGATAACATTGAGCTTGTCAGCTACTTTAGCTCCACCAAGAATAGCTACGAAAGGACGTACAGGATTCTCTACTGCCTTGCCAAGGAAGTCAATTTCCTTCTGCATAAGGTATCCAACAACATTCTCTCCACCCTTAGCTGTGATGAACTTTGTAACACCTGCTACAGAAGCATGTGCTCTATGAGCAGAACCGAAAGCGTCACATACATATACATCAGCAAGGTCAGCAAGCTCTTTTGCGAATGCATCTCCGGCTTCCTGTGGCTTTGTCTCCTCTTTGCCTCTGAAACGTGTATTCTGAAGAAGAACTACATCTCCCTCTTTCATCTCTGAAACAGCCTTTGTTGCAGCCTCTCCTGTTACGTTGTAGTCAGCTACAAATGTAACCTTCTGTCCAAGCTTAGCCTCAAGAGCTGCAGCTACAGGAGCAAGTGACTCACCCTCGTTTGGTCCGTTTTTAACTTTTCCAAGGTGTGAGCAAAGGATAACTTTTCCACCGTCCTTGATTAATTTCTGGATTGTTGGAAGAGCTCCGTTGATACGGTTCTCATCTGTGATTTTTCCGTCCTTAAGTGGCACGTTGAAGTCACATCTAACGAGAACTCTCTTGCCTTTTACGTTGATATCATCAATTGATTTCTTGTTTAATGACATAATATGTCCTCCCTTATTTCAAGGCATAAGCCATGTGGCCATGCCATATTGTGCATATTAAAAAATATAATTAATTCTACAATTCACAGATATTCAAAAGAAATAGCCATGTTTTAAAAAAGAGGCGCGGTTCAATTAAGACCGCGCCCCTTGAGTAGTCTTGAGATATACTGTTCTTGTGGGTACAAGAATTAAGCTAACTCTGAGAAGTACTTGATTGTACGAACCATCTGAGATGTGTAGCTGTTCTCGTTATCATACCAAGAAACAACCTGTACCTCGTACAGATCGTCAGAAACCTGGTTAACCATTGTCTGTGTTGCATCGAATAATGAACCAAATCTCATTCCAACGATATCTGAAGATACGATCTCATCCTCGTTGTAACCGAATGACTCGTTAGCTGCTGCCTTCATAGCTGCGTTGATATCCTCTTTTGTAACGCCTGCTTTCTTAACAACTGCTGTAAGGATTGTTGTAGATCCTGTTGGTGTAGGAACACGCTGTGCAGATCCGATTAACTTTCCGTTTAACTCTGGGATAACAAGACCGATTGCCTTAGCTGCTCCTGTTGAGTTAGGAACGATATTAACTGCTGCTGCACGTGAACGACGAAGGTCTCCCTTTCTCTGTGGTCCGTCAAGAGTCATCTGATCTCCTGTGTAAGCATGGATTGTTACCATGATACCAGACTGGATTGGAGCGTACTTGTTAAGTGCATCTGCCATTGGTGCTAAGCAGTTTGTTGTACAAGAAGCTGCTGAGATGATTGTATCAGAAGCCTTAAGTGTCTCATGGTTTGTATTGTAAACGATTGTAGGAAGGTCATTTCCTGCTGGTGCAGAGATAACTACCTTACGAGCTCCAGCATTGATATGAGCCTGAGCCTTCTCTTTTGATGTATAGAATCCAGAGCACTCAAGTACAACGTCAACCTTTAACTCTCCCCATGGGCAATTGTTTGCATCTGGGAATGCGTAAATTTTGATTTCCTTACCACAAACTGTGATAGAATCATCGCTTGCAGAAACCTCATCTGCATGCTCGTATTTACCCTGTGATGAATCATACTTTAATAAGTGTGCTAACATTTTTGGGCTTGTTAAGTCGTTGATAGCTACTACCTCGTATCCCTCTGCTCCAAACATCTGTCTGAAAGCAAGACGTCCGATACGACCAAATCCGTTGATTGCTACTCTTACTGCCATTTTAATTCCTCCTAGAATTGTAAAAAGTATTTTTAGGGACATGCCCTAAGATGCTTTTATTATAGCGAATAATTCTCAAAGGTTCAAGTACTTTATTTGCGTTTGTTAAAATTTTCACTAAATATTTTCATTTACACACATTTTTTATCATTCTTCACAATTTTTATTTTTAGATATTGCACTTTATTATAATCTCGGCTACACTTAATTAATTGCTGTAATTCGCACTTTCCGGCAGCCAGCAGCAGACAATTATAAATCATGTAACTTATAAAGTTTTTTAACAACAATACATCAGTTTTACGGAGGTATTTATATGTGGGATCAGCACATGCACTGCATGTTTTCGGGTGACAGCGATGCCGACCCGGTATTGATGATAAACTCAGCAATCAACAAAGGGCTGGACGGCATCTGCTTTACAGACCATCTGGACTATGACTATAAAGAGGAGCCTGGGCTTTTCGACCTTGATATAGCAGCATATGAAAAGCGCATCAAAAGACTTGCAATTGTTCTTAAAGAAAAGGGCTGCCCGATAAATATCCACTGGGGCATTGAAATCGGTTTACAGCCTCATATTACAGACAAAAATAATGAGGTCACCAAAAAATATCTGTTTGACCTCGTGATTGGCTCAAGCCATGTGGTAAACGGCATTGACCCATACTATCCTGCATTTTACAAAGGCAAGACAGAGCACGAAGCCTACACCGAATACTTTGAATCGATACTTGACAATCTGCACTCCGGCGCGGATTTTGATGTGTACGGTCACATCGACTACGTGGTCAGATACGGTCCTGACAAAAATAAATACTATTCATATGAACGGTATGCCGACATAATTGATGCTATATTAAAGGAAATTATCTCCCAGGGAAAAGGCATCGAGCTCAATACCGCCGGCTTTAAATACGGGCTTGGCCACCCAAATCCGACCGAAGATGTGCTAAAGCGCTATCATGAGCTTGGTGGAGAAATAATCACAGTCGGAGCAGATGCCCACAAGCCGGAGCATGTGGCATATGATTTTGACAAGGTTTCAAATATCCTCAAGGATGCCGGGTTTATGTACTATACAGTATTTGAAAACCGTGTCCCGGCTTTCATCAAATTATAGCCCTGCCTTAAAGGCTTACGTTGTCATTCTATCTAACTATTAAACCTCACATGCATTCGCAAATGTCAAAAATAGGAGCCACCTGATCTACATTTTACATCAAGTGGCTCCTAAAGCATTGGTTCCGTAAGCTTCACTGTATAACCTCCAAGTTCCGCTTTCGCTATATGAATTTATTTTGGCATTTCCATATTGCTTTGCTATAAATCTGATTCTGTTTATGACAGGATTCTTATTCTTTTAGCTTAGCTATGGACCTCTACCCTTCTTCATAAAATCACTCCTTTTGGTTACATTATCTATGTAAACTCTTATGAGAGATTCTATCTTTCACTTTTAATCTACAAGAACTTTTTCAACGATATTATTTATTTGCTAATATATCTGTGCGATTACTGCTCTTCGGCTCGCCCTACAGATTTAAATATTCCGTTCAATCATCCTTATAGTACTTTGACTTAAATTATGTAATCCCCATTGGACTGTACCTCCTGTGTTTTATTTTTGTTCCTTTCGTATCTCTTTTTGTTGATTTAAGATTACACCAATTTCACCTATTTGTCAATATATTTTTTGTTAATTTTCATTTTTATTTTAAATTGTCTGATATTTTATATATTTTTTGTTATGTTTACACATTTCTTGCAATTCAATCACATAATTAAAGGGGGCAAAATATCTTTGCCCCCTCATGCCATCATTTATCATTTATCATTCTTCATCCTGTAATCAATACACCTGTTCAGGTAATCGACATAATCCGGATTCTTGCACATACCCTTGCCTGCCACGTCGGAAATCTTTGCCACATCCATGCCGTTACACTTTGTGGTCTTCATAACTATGTTGAGTGCTTCCTCATCAGTGTCGTTACTGATAAAGGTTCCTATACCGAATGCAACCTTTGCCTTATCCTTGAAATAATCATACAATGCAGTCGCACGCTCGAAATCCAGGCTGTCGCTGAACAAAAGTGTCTTTGTCCTTGGATTAATTCCCAGACTGTTGTAGTGGGCTATCATCTTGTCTCCCCACTCGTACGGATCTCCGCTATCATGACGCACTCCCGAAAAAAGTGTCGCATAGGTGAGCTGAAAATCACGCAGGAAGCAGTCTGTTGTTATGGTATCAGTAAGCGCAATACCGTTTAATATACCATACTCCTTAACCCATGCATCGAGTGCGTACCAGTTTGAATATGCCGGATTATGCTTGTGATTGCCCTGTCCTGTACACATAATCCACTCATGAGCCATTGTTCCCACCGGCTTTAAATTGAATTTCTTCGCAAGATATACGTTTGATGTACCAATAAAGTGTGAATCTGCTGGCAGCTCAACCTCTGCGATTGCCTTTACAGCCATCTCCTGCGCCTCAGCAGACAGACGGCGTCTTAGTCCAAATTCACTGAAATCGCTAAGCCTGTAGGTATCCTCCTCGAGCAGACGCACCTTCTCATCAAGCCTGCGCTTAAACTGCTTAAGCAGCACATCATAATCATATGCCATACGGAAGTACACTTCATTTACAATAGCAAGCACCGGAATCTCATACATCGAAGTATTAAGCCACGTGCCGGCTGCATCGATTGCCAGCCCACACGGTGCATCTGTTGTGATGGTAAACTCCTCATATCTTGGCTGCCAGAGTCTTAAAAAATCAACATATGTGCCCTTTATCCAGGTGATGTTATCAAGATATTCAAGCTCTTCCTCCGTAAAACGAAGCTGACAGAAGGCCTGCACCTGTTCCTTTATCTCCTCGACCATCTCATCTGTAAAATGCACGTCTTTATTTCGGCACTTGAAGGTCCATGTCGTTTTATAGCTTGTGAACTGATGGAAAATCGTCTGTCCCATGCTGAATTTATACATATCAGTCTCAAGGAGGCTGTTTATTATTTGTGGCAATCTCATCTGTTTTATGTCCTCTTTTCTTTCAAACCATTTACTACCGGTAATTTTAGTCTTGATTTTACCACTGCGACTATCAAATATCAAGCAGACGCACATGTTTAATTATCTTCAATTTATTTTCTTTACCGCCAGCATATTCACTGGTTCCAAAATAAAAACTCCCATGAAAGCCACTAACTGTGACCTCCATGGAAGCTTAATTGTTTATATTGCAGAGATAATAACCCAATAAATATATAAGATATTGTAATTATTCAGTTATGAATTATTTAAAATATTTCACACCGCTCTCGAATATCTTCATATCCTGCTCGCCGTAGATATTGATTGCTACAGATTCGCCGCGGCGCTCTGAATGAGCCATCTTGCCGAGGATTCTTCCGTCAGGAGATGTGATACCCTCGATAGACATGTATGAGCCGTTTACGTTCCACTCCTCATCCATTGATACATTTCCGTCCAGATCAACATACTGTGTGGCAACCTGTCCGTTTTCAAAGAGCTTATCAAGCCACTCCTTCGGTGCTACGAAACGTCCCTCGCCATGTGATGCCGGATTGCAGTAGGTCTGACCAAGCTTAGCCTGTGCAAGCCATGGGCTCTTGTTTGAAACAACCTTTGTATACACCATCTTTGAGATGTGGCGGTTGATTGTATTGTATGTGAGTGTAGGTGACTGTGCATCCTGCTGTCTGATCTCTCCATATGGTACAAGTCCAAGCTTGATAAGTGCCTGGAAACCGTTACAGATACCAAGTGCAAGTCCATCTCTCTCATTGATGAGCTTTTCAACAGCCTCTGTCATCTTTGCATTTCTAAATGCTGTTGCAAAGAATTTAGCTGATCCCTCAGGCTCATCTCCTGCTGAGAATCCACCAGGGAACATGATAATCTGTGATTTGTCAATTGCCTTTACAAACTCATCAACCGAATCACGGATATCCTCTGCTGTGAGGTTCTTGAATACCTTTACGATTGTGTCAGCGCCTGCTCTTTCAAATGCCTTAGCACTATCATACTCACAGTTTGTTCCAGGGAATACCGGAATAAATACTGTAGGCTTAGCCACTTTATTCTTGCATACATAGATATTCTTTGCATCGTAGAGACCGCTATTTACCTTGCTTGTATCGTCTGTTGCCTTTGTATGGAAAACGCCCTCAAGCTTTGCTGTCCATACCTTGACAGCCTCCTCAACAGGAAGCACCATATCGTCACACTCGATAGTCTGCTTATCATTTACATAGCCGACTACAGAGGCTGCATCTGAAATACCTGCTGCATCAATTACCTCTCTGACCTTTGAAAGTGCATCAACAGGAACCTCAGCTACGATATTACCAAAGCCAGGTGCAAAGAGTGTATCACTTGTCACCTCATCCTCGATTGTTACACCAAGCTTGTTACCAAATGCCATCTTTGATACTGCTGCTGCGAGTCCTTTTCCGTCAAGTGCATATGCTGAAACGATTGCGCCATCCTGAATAAGATTTCTGATTGCTGTATAAAGTGTCATAACCTGATCATATTTTGGAAGATCAAACTCATCCTTATCTATTGTAAATAGAACAAGCTGGTTGCCCTCCTTCTTGAGCTCAGGTGTGATGATATCCTTTTCCTTTGCCACATCCACTGCAAATGATACGAGTGTAGGCGGTACATCAATATCATTGAATGTACCTGACATGGAATCCTTTCCACCGATTGAAGGAAGTCCGAAGCCAATCTGAGCATCATATGCTCCGAGGAGTGCTGCAAACGGCTGGCTCCAGCGCTTTGGATCCTCGTTCATTCTGCGGAAGTACTCCTGATATGTCATACGGATTTTGCTGTAATCTCCGCCTGCTGCAACGATTCTTGAGATAGACTCAAGCACTGCATATATAGATCCGTGGTATGGGCTCCATGATGAAAGATATGGGTCGAAGCCGTAAGCCATCATTGTTACTGTATCACATTTACCCTTTAATACAGGAAGCTTTGCAACCATTGACTGTGTCTCTGTGAGCTGGTAACGTCCACCATATGGCATATATACACTGCCTGCTCCGATAGAGCCGTCGAACATCTCAACAAGTCCCTTCTGTGAGCATACGTTAAGATCTTCAAGCTCTGCCTCCCAGGCACCCTTCATATCTCCTGCCTCAACCATCTTGGCTACAGCAGGTGTGCTGATTTTGTCCAGATAATTGTCACTCTCGCAAGGCATCTCAACCTCAACATCTGTCTCCTGATGAGCTCCGTTTGTATCAAGGAATGCACGAGAGATATTTACTACCTCTTTGCCTCTCCACTCAAGCACAAGTCTTGGATCCTCTGTAACTACCGCAACCTCTGTTGCCTCGAGATTTTCCTCCTTTGCGTATGCAAGGAACTGCTCAACATCAGAAGGCGCAACTACAACTGCCATACGCTCCTGTGACTCTGAGATAGCAATCTCTGTTCCGTCAAGACCTGCGTATTTCTTTGGTACCTTGTCGAGCTCTATGCGAAGTCCGTCAGCAAGCTCTCCGATAGCAACAGAAACTCCGCCGGCACCGAAATCGTTACATTTCTTGATGATATGGCTGACCTCTTCTCTTCTGAAAAGTCTCTGAAGCTTTCTCTCTGTAGGTGCATTACCCTTTTGTACCTCAGCTCCGCATACTGATGTAGACTTTGTATTGTGTGCCTTTGATGAACCTGTAGCACCACCGATTCCGTCACGTCCTGTGCGTCCTCCGAGGAGAATGATTTTATCTCCCGGATCTGAGTTAAGTCTCTGGACAGCACGTCTTGGAGCCGCACCCATAACTGCACCGATCTCCATACGCTTTGCAACATAATTTGGATGGTAAACCTCCTTGACATAGCCTGTTGCAAGTCCGATCTGGTTTCCATATGAGCTGTATCCGTGAGCTGCTTCTCTGACAAGCTTCTTCTGTGGAAGTTTTCCTTCAATTGTCTGTGAAACCGGTACTGTAGGATCTGCTGCACCTGTTACACGCATTGCCTGATATACATATGTACGTCCTGAGAGAGGATCTCGGATTGCTCCGCCAAGGCATGTAGCAGCGCCACCAAAAGGCTCAATCTCTGTAGGATGGTTGTGTGTCTCGTTCTTGAAGTTTACAAGCCACTCCTCTGTCTTTCCATCCACCTCAACAGGTACCACGATAGAGCATGCGTTGATCTCATCAGACTCTTCCTGATCATCAAGCTTGCCCTCTGCCTTTAATCTCTTCATGGCAAGAAGTGCAAGATCCATCAGGCAGACAAATTTGTCATTTCTGTCCTTGTAGATATTTGAAAATGTATTGAGATAATCCTTGTAGGTATTTTCAATCGGTGTGCGGTAGAAGCCATCGTCAAACTTGACATTCTTAAGCTCTGTAGAGAATGTTGTATGGCGGCAGTGATCTGACCAGTATGTATCGAGCACACGGATTTCTGTCATTGAAGGATCACGCTTTTCCTCATTCTTAAAATAATTCTGGATATGAAGAAAATCCTTAAATGTCATGGCAAGGTTCAATGATGAATAAAGCTCCTTCAGCTTGTCCTCTGCCATATCCTTGAAGCCGTCAAATATGATGACATCAGCAGGATCATCAAACTCCTGCACAAGTGTCTTAGGCTTTTCCATGCCGATAGCACGCGAATCAACAGGGTTGATGCAGTGCTTCTTAATAGCAGCAAACTGCTCATCTGTGATAGCACCCTCAATCACATATGTGATAGCACTTCTGATAATCGGCTCCTCATTCTCATTGAGAAGCTTCACACACTGCTCGGCTGAATCTGCTCTCTGGTCAAACTGTCCCGGTAAAAACTCTACAGTAAATACTTTTGCATCACCATAGTCAAATGTCTCCTCATAGATATCATCAACAGGCGGCTCTGAGAAAACTGTATACAAGGCTTTCTTGTATGTCTCCTCTGATATATTTTCCACATCATATCTGATTAATACACGTACTGCCTCCACAGTTGTGATTCCCAGATAATGCTTAATCTCATGCTTTAATTCCTTTGCCTTTACCGCAAAGTCAGGTTTTTTCTCTACATATACACGACGTACGTTACTCATATGTTCTCCTTTCAATTCGAGAGTATGTAACCAATTATTCGTTACCGTCCGGCTTTTTGCACAATCGGACTTTAAAACTATGGTTGTAGTATAACACTTTAGTTATGATAAGTATAATTAATATATTTAATTTGTTTTATAAGTTGCGTTAATTATAGTTTTCTTATATAATGATATAAGGGTCAAAAGGTATTTTGCCCCTCATTGATAAAAACAGATGCAAATAACCATATTTATACGGAGGATAACAAAATGGATATAAATTATGAGCTTTACAAGGTCTTTTACTACGTGGCAACGTCCCTAAGCTTCTCTGAAGCCAGCAAGAAGCTGTTTATTTCACAGTCCGCGGTAAGCCAGTCTATTAAGACTCTCGAAAAGAAGCTGGGACAGACTCTTTTCATCAGAAGCACAAAGAAGGTACAGCTCACCGCAGCCGGTGCCCTGCTTTTAAAGCACATTGAGCCTGCCATGAATCTTATTGCCCGCGGTGAAAGCCAGCTTTTAGACTCAGGCACACTTGGACTTGGCCAGCTTCACATCGGCGCAAGCGATACCATATGCCGTTATCTGCTGGTTCCTTACTTAAAGCAGTTCCATCAGAGGTTCCCGAATGTGCCTATCAAGGTCACAAATGCCACATCTATCCAGTGTGTGGAGCTTTTGGAGCAAAGGAAGGTTGACCTGATTGTCACGAATTTTCCAAACTCGCACCTCAATCACTCATACAGACAGAAAACCATATGCAACTTTTCCGATGTTTTCGTGGCAAATCCCAATTATTTCAAGCTTCGCAAGCAGGAGATAGCTTTTTCTGAGCTCAATAAATATCCTATCATGATGCTCGACCGAAACAGCACCACCAGTGAATTCCTGCATAATCTGTTTTTACAGCACCAGGTTGACCTGATTCCGGAAATTGAGCTAAGCAGTAACGATCTTCTCATAGACCTGGCCAAAATCGGACTGGGTATCGCATTCGTGCCTGACTACTGCATCAATCATGAGAATAAGGAGCTTTTCGTGCTGAAGACAAAAGAAAAGATGCCTCCACGCCAGATTGTTGTGTCCGTAAACACTACAATGCCCGTGTCAACATCCACTGAGGAATTTTTAAATCTGCTCCCAGAAGTCGGCAACTAGTTTTCCGACATTTGCTATATTGCATGACTTTCTGTCACTCCACTCGCGTGGATAGAGCAAATCATATTCTCTCTGCCAGAATCTCTCATCTAATAACAAAATGACACCTGTGTCCTCCGTCGTCCTGATTACTCTTCCGGCCGCCTGGAGGACTTTATTTATGCCCGGATACCTGAAAGCATAGTCAAAGCCACAGCCGTTTTCGGCATCGTAATAATCCTTTAATATAGTTCTCTCATTGCTGATCTGCGGAAGCCCCGTTCCGACAACAATAGCACCTATCAGTCTGTCGTTTTTCAAATCAATGCCCTCACCGAATATGCCTCCCATGATGCCAAATGCCACAAGTGTTCTGTCCGATTCCTCACTAAACCTGTCCAGAAATTCCTCCCTTTCAGCCTCTGACATATTATTTTTCTGCAGCATAAGCTCTGTTTCGTCTGCATATTTTTCACAGTAAATATCTGCCACATCATTCATCATCTTATATGACGGAAAGAAAACCATATAGTTTCCTGTCTTTTGCGTGACAACAGCATTAATATATCCTGCAATGCGCTCATACTCACTCCTTGAGCGCCTCATGTACCTCGTGCTCACATCGGTTGCCATCGCAAGCAGTCTCTTTTTGCTGTCAAACGTGCTGTCAGCATATATGGCATAGTTGTCTTTTTTTGTGCTTAGCAGGCTCTTGTAATAGTTTACAGGCAAAAATGTCGCCGAAAAAAACACAGCCGACCTGCCCTTATCCAGCCTCTTTTGTATATTAAGCGACGGGTCCACACAAAAAAGCTTTAGCATGAACCTGCCATCAGCCTCAAGCTCGGAATACATCACGTAGTGCTCATCCACCAGATCATAGATGTTCAGGAAATTGCGAAGCTCAAAATAAAAATCCATAACATCCTTTTTCCCCGGAAACTCATTAGCCTTCTGCAAAAACTCATCCAGAAGTGTCATAAGCCTCATAAAGGAAAATACCATATTGCCAAACGTATCATATACCGTGTAATTCTCACACTCACGCTTCATCCCAAGCAGTATCTTATTGCACTTTTCAAGCGCTTTCTCAATAGAACGGCTGTGCTCCTTCATAATGCGCTTCACAGTAAGGAAATCCTCCTTATAAATCTGAGCGCTATACATCTGCCTGCTTCTTTCGACCATATTGTGAGCCTCATCAATGAGAAAAATATAATCTCCCTTTATCCCTTCCTGAAAAAATCTCTTAAGATAAACATTCGGGTCAAACACATAGTTGTAATCGCAGATGATATTATCACACCAGCTAGCCGTATCAAGACAAAGCTCAAACGGACAAACGGTATACCTATCTGCCTGTGATAAAATATCATCCCTCTCAATCATTTCACATCTGTGAAGCAGGTCAAAAACCGCATCATTTACTCTGTCAAAATGCCCCTTTGCATACGGACAGGTTACCGGATTGCATTCCATCTCATCACACGGACATAGCTTTTCCTTTGCCGTTATCTGAATAGTTTTTGCCCTGTAACCATTTTTTTCAAGCAGCGCAAACGTTTCTTTTGCGACTGTTGCGGTGATTGTCTTCGCTGTCAGGTAAAAGATTCTGTCTGCCAGCTCCTCACCAACCGCCTTCACTGCGGGGAAAATAGTAGAGATAGTCTTTCCCACACCGGTCGGAGCCTGCATAAAAAGAAGCTTCTGACGCATAATTGTCCTGTAGACATCCGAAACAAGCTTTTTCTGCCCCGGTCTGTACTCATATGGAAAATCGAGTTCTTTGATTGAAGCCTGTCTTTGATTTTTCATTTCACACTGAAACGTTGCCCATTTGCCATACTCTTTCATCAGGTCATCAAACCATTTTTTTATCTCTTCAAATGAGAACTCCTCGCGAAAATACTTAGTCTGCTCCGTTTCCAGATTGCAGTAGGTCATCTGAATGCCTATCGTTTCCATATTATTTTGCAGAGCAAAAATATATGCATAGCACATAGCCTGCGCACGGTGCACAAAAACCGGCTTTTCAAACAGCTCAACCCTTCTGTACATTCCCTTAATCTCATCGACAAAACACTTGCCATCCTCCGTAAAGATGCCATCTGCCCTGCCCTCGACAGTCAGCTCATACAAATCACCTTCAACAACAAGTGAAAGCGGCACCTCTGCCTGATACTCCTTCCCCATGCTGCCCTGGATTTTCCTGTGAATGCGTGTTCCCTCCATCATGGCATCAGCACTCATAGCTCTCGATGACCGGTTGTCTATGTCACCCTCCCTGAAAATAAATTCCACAAGGTTTCTGACCGAAATATGTAATTGTGTTTTCTTTTCACTATAGTTATTTCCAGCTTCTGTCATGTACTCTCCCTGCATATTCCGGATTATGTCAACGGTTTTGTGTTCCGGCAATATTTTCAGTCTAACTCCAAACATTTTTAATACACTGAACATAAAAAAAGGGAGAGCTCCAAGAAGAAACTCTCCCAAAGGATCTTATTCAATTGTATTACGCTACAGTGAATTTATCAACCACATTATCAAATGCCTGGTCATCGCCCATATAGCAGACCTTAAAGTCATTGTTTATACCAATTCCAATCACTCCAAGAAGTGATTTCGCATCAATAAGAATCTGTCTATATTTGAGATCAATGTCAAAATCGCACTTAGAAGCAGCCCCAACAAATTCCTGAACATCATCCAATGTGTTAAGTCTGATTACTGTTTCCTTATTGTACATAGTTAACACCACCTTTATAATCTAAAACATAGTGCTTTCGCACATGCCAATCAATTGTTGCGCCTATTATAACATCTGATATTCATTTGTCAAAAAAATCATAATCCGTCATTTTCCGTCAATTCATGTCATTTTTTTTAATAAATAACTTTTGCATAACCGATTTTTCACTATATTTTCATGCATGTTTTTTCAAAAAAACAATATAACTGTGAAATTCTTACAAAAATGGCATGATATTTAATTAATTCAAGTTCATTTTTTACAATTTTTCATTTATAAAACTTTATTCTCATAATTCTTTAACGCATCTATATATATTTCACCGAGCTTGCTAAGCTTTGTGCCCTTGTGCTTGATATAGCCTATATGCATTTTTTCACTTTCCTTAAGTGGAATTGCCGCATAGTCATCACCGTTTAAATCCTCAGAAATAATACCTGAGCACAGTGTAAATCCGTTGAGCCCCACCATGAGATTGAGCATTGTGGCTCTGTCATCAGCCTTTATGACACGCTTGTACTCATACGTGCTCATCATCTCCTCAGCATAATAAAAGGAATTGTTCACGCCCTGTTCAAAGGTCAGACATGGGTACTCCTGCAAATCATCAAGTGTAATCTCTTTTTGGCCGGCAAGCGGATGTTTTTTCCAGAGATACACATATGTATTGCATGTGAAGAGCTCTTTAAACTCGATGTCACATTCCTTAAAAAGCTTTCTTAAAACCTTTTCATTGAAATCACTTAAATAAAGAACTCCAATCTCACTCTTTAAGTTCTTTACGTTGTCTATTACCTCTTTCGTCTTTGTCTCGTGGACAGCAAACTCGTACTCATCCATGCCCACCTCTTTAGCAAGCTGTACAAAGGCCTTTACTGCAAATGAATAGTGCTGCATGGAAACCGAGAATTTCTTTTTGGACTCCACATTCAGATACCGGTTCTCAAGCAGATGATACTGCTCCACAACCTGTTTGGCGTATCCCAAAAACTCCTCGCCCTCCGCTGTGACTGTAATTCCACGGTTATTTCTCATGAATACCGTGATTCCAAGCTCCTCCTCCACCTCTCGTACTGTGGCGGACAGATTGGGCTGTGAAACAAAAAGCTTCTTTGCCGCCTCATTCATGGAATTGGATTCTGCAATTGTAAGTACCTGTCTGAGTTGTTGAAGTGTCATTTTCTCTCCTATTGTGAACTGACGGTTTTTAGCAGAATGTGTAACTATTCAGCGCCCAGGCACCTTCGTAAAAACCGCACAATTGTAATATATTAAATAAAATTGTGTATAAACGATGCCCTGTGTATCGGTGATGGTCCTATCTCCTTTAGTGCCTTGATATGCTCTGCCGAGCCATAGCCCTTGTTTGATGCAAATCCATAGCCGGGATATATGTTATCATACTCAACCATCATCCGATCCCTTGTGACCTTAGCCACAATGCTGGCTGCCCCTATTGATATGCTTTTGGCATCTCCCTTTATAATCGGGACCTGCTTTATATCCACCCCCGGGATTGTGACTGCATCGTTAAGTGTCAAATCCGGTGCCGGATCAAGCTTTTTAATCGCCTGTCTCATCGCCTCATATGTAGCCTGCAGTATATTTATCTCATCTATCCGCTCGTGCGATGCCATACCTATTCCTACAGAAACCGCCTTTTCCATTATGACATCGTAAAGCTCATCACGCTTTGCAGCCGTAAGCTTCTTTGAATCATTGATATATAAAATATCACAGTCCTTTGGCAGAATAACCGCACATGCCACAACCGGACCTGCAAGCGGTCCGCGTCCCACCTCATCTATGCCGCAAATATGAGCATATGATGCGTACTCACGCTCATATTTCTTGAGACCGTCTGTGCGGATAAGCTCCTTCTCATACTTGTCCAGTCGCTTTTTTGCACTGTCTACAAGCTTAATCACTCCGCCCCTTTCATCTGAGCCGTATGCCTCAATGAACTGTCCAAGCTGTGAATCTGTGATGCTTTTCAGTTGTTCCTTAATATCGCCTATTTTTTCTGCTGACATATCCTTGTCCTATCGTCTATTCTTCGTAACTATTCTTCTATATCTCCGGTCTCTCCAAAGTGATATGGCCTAATTTACCGCTTCTGAAATCATCTATGATGAGTGCAGCCGCCTTGCTGTAATCAGGCTCTCCTCCCTTTGAAAGGCATTTTCTGTTGACAGCGACAGCACTTATAAGCTCTATGATATCGTTTTCCTCGCTCACCTCGTATCTTTGTGCCAAAAGCCCCGGATACTCTGCTTTTAGGAACTTTACAAGCTCCACGGCAAGCTCATCAACATTTAAAATCTCATCCTTTATCGAACCGATTAGCGCAAGTCTAAGTCCCACTGTCTGATCCTCAAATTTCGGCCACAGTATGCCCGGGGTATCGAGCAGCTCAACACTTTTATTTAGCCTGATCCACTGCTTGCCCTTTGTCACGCCCGGCTTGTTTCCTGTCTTGGCACATGCTTTTCCGGCGTATGAGTTGATAAATGTAGACTTTCCGACGTTTGGAATACCCACCACCATAGCTCTTACCGGTCTGTTTTTGATACCACGCTTTCGGTCTCTTTCAATCTTTTCCTTGCAGGCCTCCATCACGATATCTGTGATGCTCTTCATGCCTGACTTGCTTCTAGCATCAAGACTGACTACAAAAAAGCCCTTTTCCTTGAAAAATGCACTCCACTCCCTGGTGCGCTCCTTGTCGGCCAGATCCGCCTTGTTCATCAGAATGAGCCTGTATTTGTTTTTTCCAAGCTCATCAATGTCCGGATTACGGCTGGATAGCGGAATTCTTGCATCCACAAGCTCTATAACCAGATCTATTAATTTAATGTCCTCCTGCATCTGACGCTTTGCCTTGGTCATATGCCCAGGGTACCACTGAAAATTCATAATTCACCTTTCCTTTATCTATATATGTTATAACTATTGCTACTTGATTGTTCCAAAGCTTCCAAGACCTGAAAATCTAAACCATGCCTTGCCGATAATATAGTCTCTCTTTACATTGCCAATATTGGCATAGCGGCTGTCCTCACTGTTGTTTCGATTGTCTCCAAGTACAAAATACTCGTCCTTTTCAAGCTCTATAGGATCTGAGGCAAGCCCTGCATCCTCCATTGAGGCAACGTCCGTCGATTCCTTGTACAGCTCATCATTCACGTACAGTGCGCCGTCTTTTATCTGAACAGTATCTCCCGGCACCGCTACCACTCTCCTGACATAATAATGCGACTTATTATTTCCGTTTGGCAGAAATACTATCACGTCTCCTGCTTTTGGCTTTGACATGATATATGCAAACCTGTTCACAAGAATATTATCATCGTTCTCCAATGTCTGCTCCATAGCCTGGCCCACTACATTTGTACGTATACCGAAAAATGACACCAGCACATATGCCAGGCCTATCACTACAATCAGCTCCACTACCCACGAAACAATTTCCTTGAACAATGGCAGATTAAATTTTCTTCTTTGCCTTCTAAAGCTAAGTCCTGCTCGTCTTCTGGACATCTTACACCTCTTGCTAACTAATATTTTATTGCGTAATTTTAATTATATATTGTTTTCATGTTTGTTGCAAGCTGTAACCCTGAAAACTAAAAAGACCATTCTCATACGATTGCTCGCAGAAAATGGTCTCTTTCGCGTAAAAATATTATTTTACAAGCTCTTTAACCTTAGCAGCTTTTCCGATACGGTCTCTTAAGTAGTAAAGCTTAGCACGACGTACTTTACCTTTACGTACAATCTCAACCTTCTCTACGTTTGGTGAGTGGAGTGGCCATGTCTTCTCAACACCTACACCGTTAGAAAGCTTTCTAACTGTGAATGTTGTACGGTTTGATCCGTTCTGCTTTTTGATTACTGTTCCCTCGAATACCTGGATACGCTCACGGTTACCCTCTTTGATTTTTCCGTATACCTTTACAGTATCTCCTACAGAAAACTCAGGTACCTCGGCCTTTAACTGCTCGTTCTCGATGCTCTTAATAATTTCACTTGCGTTCATTTTGTGACCTCCTAATTATTTTGACGTTCTTAATGCTACTACTATTTTCACAACAGAGGACCATCTCTTTTATTCACAACATTGGTACTTTACCACAGATTCATGGGATTTGCAAGTATTTTTTACTATCTTCTGCCTACCTCATGCATTATTTTTAGTCATCCAGTATACGGGTGATTTTGAAAAATGCAATCCCATACTCTCCTGCAGCCTCATAGACGCATCATTGCCCACGATTATCTGTCCATATGGTATCCATCCGTTCTCCAGTGCCCTGTTGAATGCATATGTTTCAAGTGCTGTGGCAAGCTTTTGATGCCTGTACTGCGGCTTTACATAGAGCATGCCGATGCTGCCCTCCTCATGGATTCCGATAATTCCCGCGAGGGTATTAATGGTATCATTAGCAGTATTATCACCCAAAAAAGCGCCATAGACTGCCCCTGCCTCTATTCTTTCTATGATATAGTCCGGATTGTCAAAGCCTGGGTACATTGGCGCAGCCTCCTGTATATCAGCTGCATCCAGCTTTCTTATAATTAAGCCATTCGGCATCGGCCTTCCATCCGGTCTGTACAGTCCGCTGACAGATAGCTTTTCTTTGTTTGTATATACAGCCTGCATGCACTCTACAGTCTCATTAAATCCATTTGCTGTAAAGAGCTCAACATATCTTTGCTGGTGAAGCACTATGCCATTTACAATCTGATCTGTAACATTTTCTGGAATATGCTGACTGCTGTATTTATCAACAGGCTTTGTGGCATCTTCCTGCACCAAATCAATAAGCTTCGACTCGCCCTCATCCGGTCTTGTATGAAAGCATACCTTTGAGACCATGTCCCGAAACAGATATTCGCCATCTGCCTCAAACAGTATCTCGGCGCAGCCCCTGTTTATAAGCTCTATCATATCAATATGAAGCAGTTTATTTTTCATAAGAAACTCTCTGCATTTATCAAGTCTTTTAAACCCGGCATACAAATCCGGTCTGCGCTCCTTTGTGCGCTCAACAGACTTTTCAAGGCGCCATGCATCAATCTTTTTCTGATTGCCTGACATGAGTACCTCAGGCACCTTTTTGTCATGCCATTCAACAGGACGTGAGTACTGAGGGTATTCGAGCAGATTGCCATGAAACGACTCTGTCTCTGCCGAAATGTCATTGTGCAGCACCCCGGGAACCAGACGTGAAATTGCATCTATCATTACCATCGACGGCAGTTCTCCGCCCGTTAGAACATAGTCACCGATAGAAACATAATCCGTTACCGTCTCCTCCAGCACGCGCTCGTCAATACCTTCATAGTGCCCACATAGCAAAATGAGGTCATCACACTTTGCAAATTCTGCTGCCATCTGCTGGTTGAACACGCGGCCCTGTGGAGTAACGTAAATCAGACGAGCATTGTGATTTTTTATTTCTTCTGCTGTATTTTTATATGATGTATTTTCATATAATATATTTTCATCGGCGATATTTTTCTCTGAATTATCACCTGAATGGACCTGATTACATTTATTGATCTGACTCACCACACTGCGCACAGCCTGATACACCGGCTCTGCCTGCATAAGCATCCCCGCACCGCCACCATATGTGTAATCATCAACCTTATTGTGCTTATTGTGCGCAAAATCCCTGATATTTACCGTATTGAGTGATATAATATTCTGTTTTAAAGCTCTGCCTGTGATACTCTCTGACAGTCCCTGTTCTATCATCTGTGGGAATAAGGTCAGCACATGAAATCTCATTTCCTATATCTCCTATATCATCCTGTTTTACAGTTTTACGATTTAAAATGTATGATTTTGTTCAATTTTATATCTCATTTTACGGTTTTTGCAGTTTGAGATGCAGCTATCTCAAACCTGCCAGCAGATGCACCTTCATCGTGCCATTTTCCACATCAACGTCCAGTATACAGTCCTTTATTGCCGGAATCAGCAGATCATTTGCACCGGCTTTCTTAACAACATACACATCGTTGGCACCGGTCTGGAGTACATCAGCTATGACTCCAAGCTCCTCTCCCTCGTCTGATGTGACTGAAAGCCCGATAAGATCAGCTATAAAGTACTCGTTTTCCTCAAGTGGCACCGCATTTTCCCTTGTCACAAAAAGAGGTGCCTTTTTATATTTTTCTACATCATTTATGTCATCTATGCCCTTAAATTTCAAGATAACCTGGTTCTTGAAAAATTTGACAGAAGTTATTTCCAAATCCCTGCGCTCTTTGCCATTATCCAGAATGACATTTTTAAGCTTTTTAAAACGGGCAGCATCGTCAGTGGTTGGGAACACCTTTACCTCACCGCGAATGCCGTGTGTGCTCGTAATTACGCCTACCTGTAGTAAATCTTCCATTCTCTGTCTCCTGATATTAATATAAATCATGACTATTCAGCCCACGCACATTCTCAAAACCATACAATACCGGTTCTGAATAGTTACTTTAAATTATAAAAAAACAGGCATCTCATAAGAGATGCCTTTATGTTATTGTACTATCTCAACAATAACCTTTTTGTCTTCTTTAGAGGCTGCGGCCTTAACAACTGAACGAATAGCCTTAGCAATACGTCCCTGCTTGCCGATCACTTTGCCCATGTCAGACTGTGCAACACGTAATTCCAAAACAATTGCTTTCTCGTTTTCGGTCTCAGTTACATTAACCTCATCCGGATAATCAACTAAAGATTTTGCAATTACTTCAACTAATTCTTTCATTACGCCACCTCTTTATCCTATTTCTCGATACCAGCACTCTTGAAGATTCTAGCTACTGTCTCAGTTGGCTGTGCGCCGTTTGATAACCATTTCTTAGCTAATTCCTCATTTACATGATACTCGCTAGGATCCTTAGTTGGATCGTATGTTCCGATCTCCTCGATGCATCTTCCATCTCTTGGTGATCTAGAGTCTGCAACTACGATTCTATAGAAAGGAGCTTTCTTCTGTCCCATTCTTCTTAATCTGATCT
>ERZ780167.351-NODE-351-length-48269-cov-7.543639_pt1 | contig 48269 bp, 38 predicted proteins | sample MGYA00510982_ERZ780167 | MGnify/ENA primary metagenome ERZ780167 (study PRJEB29588, sample SAMEA2146107) | human gut metagenome | biome: human gut; feature: human-associated habitat; material: faeces | place: Denmark | collected 2008/2010 ... | reverse complement strand
CGGTGTCGCAGGCGAGAGAACTGTGCAGAGGTGCCGACAGAAACAAAAAGACCGCTCTATGAGCGATCTTTTTGTTTGTGTCTTGGTAACGAAAATCAAACTATTATATTATTATTTATTCATCTTCGATGGTGTAAATACAGCTAATATTTCATTTCGTATGATGTCAAATAATTGTTTTTCAATAAGACTCTTTAGGAGTTCAAACGAGTGTAAACATCACTAGAAATCTTGATATTACTATGCCAGAAATTATATTCAGTCAACCCCTGAGTTACCTCGTCGTATACATTGGCTTGCTGTTCTGGGTCGCGTATTGTTATTATCAAACAAAATTCTTGACTAGGTACAAATCGTTCTAAAGCCGCACGTTGTTCGGTGTGATCGCGATATAGACCTTGTAAATATAAATACCACAGCTTGTCAGGAGTAGCAAAATGTTGTTTGCTAGCTTCAGATAACTCTGACAAATCTACAGCGTACTTTTTGACAGGATAATATTTGTCACCATACTGTATCAAAAGTCTTTCCCTTAGAGCGAAATCACCTTGGCTGTCTTTCATCAATCGTTTGCTGTATAGGGATTCTCTGAATATGTTTTGAGCACCGTCGCGCCCTACAGGATTTAAGATATGACGTTTACTTACATCGCGTTCTTTCTTCGCATCATAAGAACCGAATTTTATATCAATATTCGATTGACAGTATTCAATTCCTTGTGAAGGATCCAAAATCGGATCATACACCAATGTTGCGATAATTTGTCCCGTATAATAGCCATTTTTTATAAGAGATTTAGGCATGGGAAAATCCATTATATCTATTTTTTCACCTTTGGAAAGAGTATCTCTTAAAATAAGCGTAGCTTCATATGGAGCGTTGTAAAGTATATCGGTAACATTTTTAGGGATTCCAAAGCCTATCTGTTTAGTTCTTTCGGCTTCTGGAATTTTTAAATTTTCCGAGTATGAAGCAGAATGAACTATCAAACTCTTAAGCAATAGAGGATCAAATGTTTCATCTAACTCTTGATATAGTCCGGTAGCGAGAGCCGCAACACGCGGAGTTGAAAAGCTCGTTCCTACATTTCGAGATAGATTACCATTCATATCAAATGATTTCACGCCGGTAGTTGTTAGTTGACCATTAACATCTACGCCCGCATTTCCACCATAATGTGATACTTCGGGTTTAATAATATATTCTGGTCCAGGTCCCATTCTTGAAAAAGGAGAAGGATTATCAATCTCAGAAAAATCATCAGGTGATTTTTGATGAGCTATTGAACCAACAACCAAAGATCGCACAGAGTCTGCACCTTCGTGAATTCTACCTTTAGGTCTGCCACTCAAAAAATTGCTACAATTGCCTGCTGATTTACAGATCAACACATTGAACTTACCTTGTAGATCGTCCAAGGCAATTGCTAAATCTGAAAACTTGGAATCCACTACTGGACGGGTTATACTGATAGACAGATTCCATATTTTTACTTGTTCATGATTCTGTTCGATTGCCTCTCTAATATTGGCAATCAAATCATCTTCTTCTAAGCCTTCCTTTTTAGTATCAGGAAAGACGGTGGCATCAAAAAGTTTAATTCCTCTGTGACCAACCCAATCTTTGTTTTCGCATATATCTCCGTAGAGAGCAACACCTGCAACAAATGTACCATGTGTGGGTGAAATAACCGACTCAGGGTATACACTCCATCGCTTGTCTGCCACCCACGGCAACAAATGCGGTATAGGAGCTATTCCGTTATCAAGGATCCCCAAGGTTTCATAACGCTCACCATCGACAGGCTTTTGAATATCTATCTCTCCATCATCAGAAAACGAATCGAAAGAGATAACATATTTTGGCATCGGTTCGATTGACAGTAACATTTCATATACATCTTCGTTACGAAGTCCATCTAATGCAGTTGCAGATGATCTGCTAATTTTGTAGATTGGCATTTGCCCTGCATAATATGTTTTCTTGTATTCAATGTTTTTTTCTGTCATAGTTCGCTCAAATAATCTCTGCAAAGAAATATTTGTTTCATAATCTTGAAAATCAATCAGTTTAACTTTATAAGAAGAATCGGTATCATCAAATTCAACGTAAGGTTGAAATGTTTTGAAGGTTTCCAAACAAGATATTGCATAACTATTTTGCTGATAGTTTTGTAATTTGCTTGATATTTCGTTCATTTGCGAAATAGAGTCAAGTTTTACAATTAATTCATCAGTATTTGCTAAGCCAATTACACTACTTTTATCGCTTGTCTGAAATAAAGCGTGAATGTCTTTTCTGCGTGATTTTGCAGTTGAATCCTCGCCCAACTTTGCAATAAAAACAAAAGGAACCGCTGAATTTCGTTTTTCTCGATTTGCAACATCATCTGTAAATTGTGAAAATGAAGATAAAAGTTGAGATGATCGTTCAACTAAGGCTTCGCCAGTAAGAACCCATTTAGGTTGTTCAGAGTTTCCCGCCCCTTCAACTTTCAGTTCATCGACCTCTCGTGGTGCAAAAAACTTTATTGGTAATTTTTCTTTTTCCATTGGTAATTAAATCTCCTTTCTATCAATATTTTTTGATACACTTTGGATTTTCCTAAGTGGTATTTCTAATCCTACGTTAAGCTCTTTATGAGTTACACCGTGAGAAAGCAAGTATGCTATAAACTCATCTTCGTCATCAATGGTATGGTTTTGATGGAAATAAATATCTTTTAAGATATCACAATTAGTAAGAGTATCGCGATCAGATAAAATAACATTTTTTAATGCGTTAAACACAACCGTTTTAATATCCGAATGGCTCAATCCATATAAAGCTTCAACAATTAAATCGAGTTTTTTTGTGTTGTCTAAAAAGTTGTTTTTCTTGTCTTTCAATAATGATCTCAGTAATTGTTCAATTTCTTCCTTTTGTGGCTTTTCTAATGTAATGACAGTTGAAAAACGACGCCAAATTGCTGGGTCCAGTAATTCGTGATGATTGGTTGCCGCAATAAGGATACTATCGGCACTAAAAGAATCAATATTTTGTATAAGACTATTAACTACTCGCTTTAGCTCTCCTAACTCATTCTTATCGTCCCTTAGTTTTGCAATTACGTCAAACTCATCCAAAAACAAAATACATTCTCTTTTAGAAGCAAAATCAAAAATTTTGCGAATGTTTTTTGCAGTACTACCAAGCAAAGAAGAAACAAGTCCATCGAGCCTTGCGGTAACAAGTGGTAGTCCTGTAACACTAGCTATCAGTTGTGCTACGGTTGTTTTTCCACATCCAGGAGGTCCATACAGTAGCAATGAATTTGAAACATCAATTCCAGACTTAAGAAGTGTTTCTCTTCGTTTGTAAGATTCAATAAAGCTATTAATCGCTTCTTGACCATATCTATCGAGAATAACCTGCGTTACTTCTATGTTGGGCATAGTGATTTCTACAATCTCCATTCGACTTTCGGTATCTACAGGCTTTGCTGAAAGACTATCTAGAGATGTAAAAGAAGAATTCTTTTTACTTAGTGCTGTTCTTATTCTTTTTGCTAAGGACACCTCTCCTTGTTGTTCAAGATTATTAGCTAAAACGGTGGCATAGTTAAATACTTTTTCTTTATCATTAACCAAGCCACCCTCTATTATCTTAATTATTTCAGTATACATAATGGCTCACCTCTCTTGATATTATCATACACAGTTTCGTCAACATTGTCAAGATTTATGTTATCAAATCTTCATAAATCGTTGTTGTTCATTATTTTTCGTTATCATAGATGCCATAATTGTTATTATACATCGATTTCAAAATATCTTCTCAAATATTAAAACATTGTTGCTTCTTTCTGTGCGTGAATTCAATATCGAAAATTACACTCTAATTGAGACATGCACCATATAAACAGATTTGCCGCCGCAGATGACGAAATCGCAAAGGCCGCATTCTATTATAAAATATTGTACGCTGGACAAATGGGAAAGCAAATATTGAGGTAAGAAAAATCTCATGTTATCGAACAATTGTATATACAATAGCTCAATATAGACAAAAACATCTCATAATTTAACGAGATAAGAAAAACCTGTACGATATAGGACATCAAAAAAGTCACCTATTATATTGCTTAAAAAGAAAAACAGACTTCTAATCAAACACTTTGGTTCAGATTTCGAAGTCTGTTCATTCATAGTATTGTCAATTGTTCTGGTAGCTCAGTATTAAAAAAGTATTTAAGAATTGTTTTACTCCAATCTTCTAATTCCAATTGCTGTATTTCATAGAAATCCAAAAACTTTCCGCTTTTACTTTTTCCTTTATTCAGTATTAATTCATGGGAATCCAATCTCAATTTTATCGTTTCTTCGTCAACAGGAACAATAAAACATACTGCTATATGTTTTTGACTGGTAGGATTATCATTACTATAAATAAAAACAGGATTAATGTTTTTCAGAGCAACTGCAATACCTATTTCTTCTTTAATCTCTCTTTTTAAAGCTGTTTTACATATTGATATGAATTCCTTAGAGTTCGATTCAGTTTTATCTTCATATCGAGAATGTCCACCAATATAAACCAAGTGTTTATCTTTTTCTGGCGATGTTGTAGAAACTGCACTTTTATTCTTTTTTATTACAAGCACCTTATTTTTTTCTTTGTTGGTTATTACAGCTATGGGAAGTGGTTGTATAAAGTTTGCGTTCGCTTCAACAGCTTCTCTTAAATCAAACTTCATCGACGGCAACAGCGTAATCAAATCATTGTACTCTATTACTTTATTTGCAAAAATGACATCAGCAAACTGTTCTGTTTTTTCAATATAACCAATACGCTCCATAAGTAAGTCCTTTAGTGTTTCAAGCGTTTTGGTTGTTACCTCTTTGCCGACTTCATCCTGAACTTTGTTAGAAGTATCTATTTCAAAAACGCTGTGAAAATAAATATTTTTATTTTCTATTGTACGACGTATTGCACATAAATATTCTTCTAAAACAGATTTATTCATAATAGTTCCGATTTTGTCAGTTAAAAGATTAGCATACTCGCGCTCAATTGATATATGAGGCTCTACACAAAAAGCGAAAACTATATCAATTGATTTTATCAGTTCTTCCATAAGCAAAAATTGCTCTGTTCTAAATTTTTGGTTATCCTCCATTTTTCCTGTTGCTGATAGCCATTCAAACCAACAAAGAGCATCGAAAATTCCACGATCTAATATCAAAACATCTACCGTACTTGTTTTATCTTCTAATGTTCCAATTAATCCGGCAAGCGACATACATGACGTCCAAATATTAAACATGGGACTTTGTTTATCGCTAACGGGGCACACACTCGCCCGTTCTTGTATTACCTTAACGCTAAATCCATTTCTTTTTAGAAACAACTCCAAGGAATTGATACATGATGTTTTTCCAGCTTTAGGTGAACCACTAAACTCAATAACAATTGGTCTTTTTTGTCGATGCTCCGATTTTAGTAAAAGGACATTTTCGGCTAATTCCTGCAATTCTCTAATCATTTTCTTGCGTTCTTGAGGACGAATCTCCATAAATACACCTCATTCCAATTTATTAATTTTTTCTTTACTAATATTTTCAAATTTATCTAGCACTTGACCAACAGAATATCCCACAAAACTCGATAGCATTACACAAAGATACAGAAATTTTTCGTTAATTATATAATCAAGGCTTCCTGTCACAATAAACATTCCTGATAAAATTGCGTAAATCATAACAATTACAAATGCAAAGGCAAAAAATGGTCTCAAAATAAAATACACTAAATTTCCTATATGTCCCGCAAAAGTTGATATCGGAACAATACGATTTGTTATACAAGCTTTATACAAACGTTTGATATATTGCAAACTACATAGCATACCACTAACGGATAAAGATGAAACAACAGTCTTAATAATAAATTGTTTTTGCGTTAATTCCTCGTTTAGTTCACAAAGAATTTTTATCGAAAATACGCCACCTAATATCAAAAGCAAAAAATAATATAGAAATATAATAACAATCTCAACTTTAGAAATTTCAAAAATTAACAAATCACTTTTTTTCATGCTGCACCTCCAAAACTGTTCTTAACACCTAAACGCTATAATTTTTTGCAACCCAAATTATCAAATACTTTATATAATTTTCTAATTTTCAAAGATTAACCATACATATTTTCCATAGCAATAATAACACCATGATATATTTTAAACTATTATATACTCTTACCGAAAGCCCAAACTTACAATAATACTTAATTATTGTAAGTTTATATATAGGAGGAATTTTATGTCTTCTTACAATGATATTGTAGATAGAGACTCCGAAATTGAATCACTGATTACTGCAATAAATACAAACGATAGTTTTACTATAAACATTTTGTTTGCCCCTACTGCTATTGGTAAGAGTTCATTAACAACCAAACTTTCGAAAAGATTAAAAGATGAAAATATAGAATGCGTTGTTGTTAGAACAAACCCTATGAACAAAACAGCATTACCCGAATGGACATTTGTAACTTGTTTATTTGATGAATTAAATCGTTTATATCAAAACGATGCTTGTTCATTTGATAATTTCATCAACACTAATGAATATTTCATAAAACTAAAGCAGAGGCATAATTTTGATGTGTTAAAAGATACAAACAAAGATAACATTTTGTTTAAACCGTTTTTGATGCAACAATTAGATGCTTTAAATAGTATTATGGATATTCTTTTGGAAAATGAAAATCAATATTTATTTGCCAAGCAAGAATATATCAATTTTATTTTAGAAAAGAAATGTCTGGTTTTGATAATCGATAACCTTCAAATTATTGATGATTATTCATTGAGTTTTTTAAAACGTTGTTTTCAATTTAACAGTTTGCAAAAACAATATATAATTTTTGAATATACCGAAGGTTCAAACACATATGATGTTTTGAAACTTTCCGAATATTTTAAGGAAGAAAATATTTGTGTAAAAAGAACACCAGTTCCTAAAACTGATTCACGCTACATCGTGGACATAATTGATCGTAACGTTTCCGAAAAGCCTAAAGATTTTCAATTCAATTATGATTTAGTAAAACATTATGTGGATACCAATACCGGCAACATCCGAGAATTAATTGATTTTTCATTAAACTATACTCAACCTGAATCGATATGCACAAATAAAACGATCGAAAGCTTGTTGCGACTTAATGAAGTTGAATTATATATTTTGTTCACTTTATTAATCTTTAATGGTAGTATTAGACTAGATTATTTGATGGAGTTTGCAAGGCATGCGAATATTTCTCATCTTGATGAAGCTTTGAAAGCGTTGTTCGATAAATTCTTAATAAAAAAGAACAATGATACAAATCTTGTTTTTGCCCATGCAAGTATAACTGATGCGTTAAAGAGTAATTATCCTAAATTAATTATTGCCCAAAGCGCAACTACCGGTTTGATTAAGTCATATATCGAATCATTATTAAACCAAAAAGTGAAACTTGATTATCCACTATTGTCAGCAATATTAAAAATATACAAAGAGCAATCTCCGTTTGAGATTTTTAAATTGTTTGAATACATTGAATCATCTGTTTTGGTAAATCTACAACCTAAAGAAGCTTGGACATACTTTTTAGCATTCATAAATGTAACCAATGATACCATTCGTAACTATCTTTCTCTATATACCACCATTTTTAAATTATGTTTTAAGTTTGAATTATATAGTGAAGGCTTTTCAGTCTTAGAAAAAACTTATTCTGATTTTGATATTAATGTTTCTCCTGAAATCATAATATATCGTATGTTGTATTTAGCGGCTTTGGATAAACATTATGAAAATATCGAATATTTTAAATCAATAAAAGATCGTTTATTAACAAATGAAAGAGCTTATCTGAATGCTAATTTAGCTGTATTATCAAGTTATCGTTCATTGGGTAATACCGATGAATGTCTAAAAATTCATAAATTACTCAAAAAAAGAATATACAAAAAACACATTGAGTACGGATATAGAAATAGATTAGTTGACATGTATTTAACTCGCTCTGATGCAATTAAATATATGAAAAGAAGTTTAAAAAACTTTGATAAACAAAATCTCCCTGAGCAAAAAGCTAAAACATTGATTACTTACACACATGTTTTAGGCGGTCTTGGTAAAATTGATTTGGCAAAAAAACAAATCGCCCAAGCAGAATGTTTATTGGAGGGGAAGATATTGGGCAAACATATGCTTTTAGTTAATCAAGCTGTTTTAGATTTGGTTGATGGAAACTTTAATAGAGAAACATATCGCTTGTTGGATATGGCAGAAAATTCTGCAATAGTACCATTTGATAAAATTGCAATTATTGTAAACAAGTTAGTTTGGTGCTATGAAAATAACAGATTTGATTTGATTCACATATTAGCAAAAAAATCTGAAACTCTGTTGCCGTTAGAACCAGACAGACATGTGCATTCACTGTTATACTATAATCTATATGTTTGTTATAAAAAGGAAAACAAAAACCTCATTGCTAATAAATATCTTCAAAAAGCGAAAGAAACCATGAACTATTGTGAACCGGTAAAGAATAGAATTCTTGGTAAAGCAACGCGTGAAACACAGTTCATTCTCACAAAGCCATGGCATATATGTTACTTGACATATTGGACTTTTGATGTTTTGTTTTAATGTACAATTTCTTCATAATATCTTGTTATTATTGAATTCCAAGCAACCTTTGACATTAGTGAATCAAATGACGGAAGAGGATTATTATACACGAAATGATCAATATATAAATCAAGATAATTAAATGAAGCTACTATTCCTGCTATAGCGGAACCTGCAAATCTAGGATTCAATTCTATAAAAAATAATCCATCTTTATTCTTTATATACTGTATGTTCCATAATCCAGGTATCCTAAAGTTCAAGCACACCTGTTTGGTTTGCTCAATTATTTCTTCATTATAAATCAATTGTGTTTTAAATGACATACCATTTCTGATTTCCAACCTTTTTCTCGGAACAATTAGTGTCGGTTCACCACAACAATCACAAAAAACATCTACTGTGAATTCATCTCCAGATATATGTTTTTGTAAAAAGGCTTTTTCAGTATTAAAATCGGTTAAATCTATTAGATTCAACTTTTTGATTCCTGAACTCCCTACTGATATGTTTTTTCTTAATATTACATTGCAGTTTATATCTTCCATTATTATTTCAGGAATTATAAACCCTTTTTCTTGCATTTTCTTGCTGGCATACAGTTTATCTTGGAAAAGCTGAATCGTTTCTTTATCCGGAGAGATGTAGATTGCTTTGCTATTGATTAAGAAGTCCATAATTTCATTAAGTACAAGCAAATCGGAATCCAATACACAAAAAATCAAGTCTATATTACAAGTATCAATGATTTTGGTTAGAAATTTTTTATACTCGCTAACATTTTTTAATGGTGGTGATTGGAAATATTCGTCAACCAACTTACTTCCACTTGCTAAACCATAGGGCTCCTCACCTGTTCCAATAAAATTTATATGATATTTTGATAATCTTTTTAAAGTCTTAACAATGCCAATTGCCGCAAAACAAAATGAATTTGGAATCAGTATTCGCAAAACTATTCCTCCTATATATAAACTTACAATAATTAAGTATTATTGTAAGTTGATTGTTGAATTATTATATCACATTTTGGTAAAATATTCAATACATTATCTTAATATGAGGTGTAAAAATGAACAATTTTTATCAATTATCAAGTATTTTTTTGAATGTAATAAAAACGACCAAGAATCTTTCTAACAAAACAATCATAGCATACAACTCTGATCTTATGGATTTTTGCAACTTCTTATCAATTAACGGATTACATAACAACATTATACTAAATTATGTTGTACATTTATTTGACGAGAGACATCTGCAAGAAAGTACCATCACACGCAAACTCGTTGTTATAAAAATGTTTTTACAATTTTTATATCAAAACGGATATGTCGAACAAAACTACTATCAGAACTATACATTCAAACTAAAAAAGGAGCGTAAATTGCCCAAAACACTATCTGTCGACGAATCATCAAAACTGATAAAATATTTATCAGACAATATAAATAGGAACACATCAAAATTTACATACTGGAAAGCCTGCAGAGATCTTGCATTAATTGACTTGCTTATAAGTTCCGGCATAAGAATTGAAGAAGCATCAAACATATCACTTGATGACGTTATTCTCAGTGAACAAACAATACTGATACATGGGAAAGGACGAAAGCAACGATTTATATATATTTCGTGCACTGATACATGGGACAATCTTATGAACTGGTTAAAAATCAGGAGCGAACAAAAGAGTAATACCGATAAAATTTTTGTTAATCGTTTTGGAAATCAAATAAGTATTCATGGAATTGAATATATCTTTAATTCGGTAAAGAAGTCATGTGGGATCAACAAAAATTCAACCCCACATTATCTTCGTCATACATTTGCCACAAATCTGCTTGCAAATGGTGCCGACCTGCGTTCCGTTCAAGAAATACTTGGACACAGTAGTGTAACAACAACAGAAATATACACCGAAGTTTCAATTAAACGTAAAAAACAAATTCTCACAAAATATAATTATAGAAATGCACTTTAAAGAAACGACTTCAGGTTTTTATCATCAAACAACCCGAAGTCTTATTCTTATATTAAGTTTTCCTCAACCTGTATTCCGCCTTTTAGTATAACAATTATCTTATTGCCTTTCATAACTCTGATGCACTCAATTAGCCGTCTGACGACCACATCATCATATTCATTGAATGAAATATTTGCATCAGTGAACATTTTCTCCATTCTTTCAATCTCACTATTAACTGTTTCATCAGATTTCATACTCTCTTTTGCAATATTGAGCTTTTCTCTCAAAATTTTAATCTGCTCGAAATTATTTTTTATTTGATCAAGTATTCGTTCGGTGTCTCCGCTTGTTTTATTCAACATGGTCATAAAATGCTCAGATTCTTCTTTTAAATCATGAATTTGTTTTTCATAGGAGAACACTTCGCCTGAGGTTGTATTTTCTGTAATTGCATATCTTAAATTGCTTCTTAAAAGATTTAACACTTCTTCTCTGCAATCGAACATCTTGTTAAGTGCTCTGCAAATTGCGGAATGCAATACTGTTTCTTCTATGCCGGAAGATGAACATATCTTTTTGCCGTTTACCGAGCGTGTTACACATCTCCAATAATATTTGTGTTCACCGCTTTTAAGTGTTTTTCCGTTTCTTTTATAATTGCTTCCGCACTCACCGCATATTAACAACTCCGATAAAGCATATTTACCGCTGTATTTCCCGAGTTGTGTTTTACCGAGTGCGGATTTCTTCTGCTTACTTCCTCTTCGTGCTATTTCCATTTGCACCATATTGAATTTATTTCTTTCAATAATTGCGGGATGGTTGTTGCTGACAAGGTATCTCGGCAGTTCTCCCCTGTTTATCTTTATCTTTTTACTTATCGGATCGGTAACATACGTCTTTTGAAATAATAGATCGCCCACATACTTTTCATTTTTCAGCATAGTATCTATTACTTTTCTGTTCCATACTTTTGAGCCTTTATATGTTAATATGTTCTTTTCTTCCAAGTGCTTTTGAATCTGCTCCAAGCTGTTTCCGTCAAGAAATCTATCAAAAATAAGTCTGACTACCTCGGCCTGCTCCGGTACTATTTCGGGAACACCGTTTGTTCCACGTTTATAACCATAGCAGCTAAAGTTTGAACAGAACTTACCGTTTTTCATACTTTGATGAATGCCCCATTTAACATTGGAGCTTACGTTTTCACTTTCGGCCTGTGCTATAACACTGAACAAGCCGATAAGCATTTCATTTTCTGCTTTTAACGAGTCTATTGCCTGCTCCTCAAAGTAAACGCCTATATTCATAGTACGGAGTTTTCTTACCCAACTGAGGCTATCGACCGTATTTCTTGCGAAACGTGATATGGATTTGGTTAACACCATATCAATTTTACCCTTTTCACAATCACGCATAAGTCGTAAAAAATCTTTTCTTTTTGAGGTTACCGTACCTGTGATACCCTCGTCGGCATAAACACCTGCAAAAGTCCAGCTCGGATTTTTGGATATCGCCTCAGTATAATATGCAATTTGAGCTTCATAACTATTAAGCTGCTCTTCTTCATCAGTTGACACACGGCAGTATGCAGCAACACGTAGTTTTCCGTTTGATCTTCTTTTATTTACCAACAATGGATTTGCTTCTATTTTTGTTACTCGTCTTTCTAATGTGTTTTGCATTCAAGCTCCTCCATTCGTTATTTCGGCATTGTTTATAAAAACAGTTATAATTCCGCCGTCCGACTGAATTGTCACCTGTTTTATGTATTTTTTCATCGTCTTACAATCCACTTTTTCGCCTATTGAAAGCTGTGAAATTTCGTCTTTCAATTCTTCGGTCAATTCTCCGTCATCAAATTCACAGCAGTTAAATCGTACTTTTGCTTCCTGCATAATGCTTTTTGATACAGCTGAAAAACTTATTTTAGGTTGATCCATCAATCTCGAAAGTTCATTTTCTTCTTTCACTGCCTCGATTGTCTGCTGATATTTTGAATCGGCTTTGATGTCAAGCAATGCAGGATTGTTTATAGCGGTATTGAAAGTATCTGAAATTGCTTTTTCAAGAATTGAATCATCAATATATGTAACACAGGCACAACCGTTAGAACACATCCATTTTTCTCTTGTACCCCAAGTATTTATTCTCTTATATCTACCGCCGCATTCACCGCACACGGTTATTTTTCTTAACAGTTCAATTTCTTTTGTGTGCTTTTTCTGCTTACAGGATTTTTGATTTTTTATGGTTCTTGCCTTATTAAACAATTCGGGTGATATGATAGTTGGATAAACATCATTTCCGATATACTTTTCATTTTCAATCATTCTGCTGATCGTGTTTTTATTCCATTTGACTTCGTTTCGGAAATATATCACATTATGATCCGTCAGCATCAAGGCAATATCACTTAGTGTTTTACCTTCTGCATATAATGAAAATACCTTTTTCACAATTTCGGATTCTTGTATATTGATTACAGTTTTACCGTTTTCTACATCGTAACCGTAAAGTATCGTTCGTATAGCCATTATCACATCTCCCCTTCTTAGATATCCAGACACAAGCCGCCTTTAAGTTTAAAAGTTATTGTCTCGGTCTTGCCGATTATTACCTTATCAACAATTGAAGAGAACAATGAATTATCGAAAGATAGAATGACTTTCGGGTATTCTTCCAAAGTGTCCATCAGAATTTTTATATCTTCGATAACTTTCTCATCTTCATTTGCATATAAGAGCTTCGTTCTTTTATTTCTGAGCTCAGTTACTCTGTATTTCAGCTCCGATGTTCTTTCAAGAAATGAAATATCATCAATTTTGCCCTGCAAATGAATTTCCGTATACATATTGATCTTATTACAAAGATCTGCAATCTCTATATCAATCTGTGAGACTTCATTATTCTGCCCCGAAAGTTTCTCACGCAGTTTCAAGAGCTGATTATATGTCCTATCAAGTATCTCCGTTTCAAATCTTCTCAGTTTATTATACATTTTTACAAATGCCTTTTTCAGATTTTCTTCGCTGATGTTTTTACTCTCGCAAAGGTAACCTGCCGATTTCTTTCTTGAACATACCCAATATACAACACCGTTTTGAACTTTTCTTTTATATGCCCAACCGCAGCTTTCACATTCAATAATTCCGGTAAATAAATGCTTTTGCGGAGTTTTTCTTTCGCAGGTCGTCTGAGACATTCTGCGCTTGGTAAGTTCAAACATTTCACGGGAAATGATACCCTCATGAGAATTTGAAACATAATACATATCAAGTTCGCCACGATTAGGAATATTTTTAAGCGGCAATGTGCACGGCGTATAAGTCTTTTGTAAAATGCTGTCTCCGATATACTTTTCATTTAATAAAATATACCTTATTCCCGAAACGGACCATTTCCCCGAGGCATTAGGGATATTTTCATCATTAAGTATCTCAGCGATTTTCCCCATTCCTTTTCCTGAAAGATAGAGTTCAAAAATACGCCTTATAACTTCTGCTTCATCCGGAACTATCAAAAGATGGCATTCTTTATCAAGTTTATAACCATAAGGTGAGTTATAGGTAATAAACTCTCCGTTTTCCATCTTCATTCGTATGGCTGTTGATACTCTCTTTGAGCCCGATAACGCTTCGCTCTGTGCAAAAGCGCTTTTCACATAAAGAATAAGTTCCGAGTTCATTGTCTCTGTATCAATGTTATCGTTTTCAAAGATCACGGTTACGCCAAGTGACTTAAGAATTCGGATTGCTTCAAGACATTCAAGTGAATTTCTTGCAAACCTTGAAACACTTTTAACAAAGATGCGATCTAACTTTCCGTTAGAAGCATCTCTCATCATTCTTTTAAACTCATCTCTTTTGCTTACACAGGTGCCCGTTATTCCCTCGTCGGCATATATATCAACAAGCTCCATTCGTGGATTTGAAGAAATATATTCGGTGTAATACTTAAGCTGTGCCGAAAAAGAATTTACTTGATCCTCGGAATTGGTGCTTACACGGCAGTAAGCTGCCGCCTTTATTATTTTACTCTGATTTAAAATTCCTATTGTCGGTTCAATAACCTTTACGGTTCTTTCTGCCATGGTTTCACCTCCATTTGCATCAACATTCTATCAGTTTGTTTAACAAAAATCCAATGTGCGATTTATGCTATCGGGATACAATCACACGCCAATTCTTCGGCATTTTTCCTGTTAAGTTTTTCAGCAAGCGTTATATCCATTTTACCCTCTCTGAAAAACTGCCTAATCAATCCCAACGTCACAAGATAAATGATTAGATTTTTTATTTCCTGTTCCATTTCTAACCTGCTTCCTGTTTTAAATCACAAATTATTTACCGGTAAGTTTGATTATTATGTACCACAACGGCAGAATAATATTAAATGCAATCCCCTGTCCTAAAGTGTAAATAATCGTATTTATAATCGTCTCCATGCTTTTACCTCCGTTTATTCTAAATCTAAACTGACCTTTATCGCCAAATCAATCTGTTCCATTACAGATATAGGCATAGTACCTATGAAATCTAATACCTGCTTCTTATCAATTGTTGTAATTTGTTCAAGCTGTACAATCGACTCGTTTATCAAACCGTCAACATCAACGACTATATGCGTCGGCATATCTCTTTTCTTTTGTATTTTACTTGTGATTGTCGCAACTATAACCGTTGAACTGAATCTGTTTCCTGTATTGTTTTGAATGACAACAACCGGCCTCAATCCTGATTGAACAGAACCGTTTGCCTCATTAAAATCAGCAATAAATATATCTCCACGCTTTATACTTCTTTTCAACATTTACAGCCTCCTCTATGTAATTGAGAATTTTAATTGCCTCAAAGTTCTCAAGAGCTTGCAGAATTATTCCTGTCCTCTGCAAAAGGAAATCTTCAGGCGAGTATTAGCTTCATACTCTCATTGGAATCTCACCACCGCCTATTTCGTCGCCGGCCACGAACAGAAGTATCATTATCACTATGCTTGTCATTGCTATCATTGGGAGCAGCCCATTTTTCGACATATAAATATTTATCGCTCACTTCTTAATAAAAGGTCTTGGCGTATCTATGTCACAGCTTGAGGCATTACCTCGGCACAGTTAATGTACCTGAAGATTTGGTATTCAATTGTCAAGGTCATAGAGGGTTATCCCCTTTACTATTCCATTGCACGCTTTATTTATTTTTGATTGAAAAATTCTTTTAAAAAAGAGATGAATAAAGCCGATCTTGGTTCAATTCATCTCTTACAATATTGATTTTGCCTTAATTTGTGCTATCTAAAATCTTTCTCGGTAAAAACCGATTTGCTTTAGTTATATTTTATTCGCACTTCAAATCAGATTTGAGCCTATTAATAATCATCTTTTTTCGATACATAAATGTACCTTGATCTATCCCCTTTCTTTTGCAAACACTTCGTTCGCTAATATTTTGAATATATGCTTCAAGCATTATTTCAACAGCATCCCTCTCTTTTTGATTCAAGTCTCCAATTGCATTTTTAAGCAATTCCAAATTATATTGCCGTAATGCCTTACTTTCAACACTGTCGCTATCTTCTGATATCAAATCCTCATATGTATAGTCAGCATCTTGAATCAAATCCTCAAGATGAACCGTTTTCATTTCAGTCTTTTGATTCACCTTTTTTCTTCGGCGCTTCCGCTCCTGCTTTCTGTGCCACTCTTTGTAATCGTCATAAGTTGTTTCAAAGATCAGCATATCCGCACCATCCTCGATACCATCATCTATCCTCTTAAAATATCGTTTTGGCTCTTTTTTAAGAAGCTCATAGAACTCTAATCCCGATATCTCCAACCACTCCGGATTAATACCATTACCTTCTTTGTTTTTCCACACAAAATACTTTTTTGACATTATGTAATCTCCTTAATTTTTGAATTATTTTTCAAAAAATTAAAGAGTCACGGATATTTAGCCACATAGCATAGCCACTTATATAACATAAAAAATCCTCTCAGCAGTCTAAGCCACTAAAAGGATGTATATAGCTAAATAACTAAATATAGCCGCATGAAAACAATGTATGTTAATTGTCTTCATACGGCTTTTAAAATTAAGAATGTAAAATCAAAGACATCCATGCAAACATAAATGTTTTCAAATTATTTACATCTTCGCACTTAAACTATTAAATTTATAATAATATCTACTATCGTTTTGACAATATAAAGAATCCATTGCCACCAAGTAAGCTTAACGTTCACTTTGCATGAGGCAGATTCCCCGTTTTCCGCCGTTGCCGTAATTGTTGCAGTTCCCCTTCCGACTGCCGTTACAACACCGTTTTGGTCAACCTTTGCAACATTCGGATCACTTGAACGCCAGATAACCTTTGATTCACACTCCGCTGTTATTTTTGAAGAATCACCACAGTGTAAATCGACCTCAGTTTTATCAAGCTTTACGCCTATCAGTTCAAGATTATTTATCGCTGTTTCAATATTCTTTGCAAATCCATTCACTTTATCTTGCATTGTTTTGTCAAGATTGTATTCTACGGCTTCAATCACTTTTGTCAATTCGTCTCTGCTCTTTTTTGTATATCCGGATAAATCTCTGGGAACTTTACTCAATGCCAAATCAACCGCAGAATAATCTGCCGCAGGATTTACCGATCTGTTTTCACAAGCCGAAGTTTTGATTTCAATTTCATCAGAATCGCCGTCTTTACTTATTACCACGCAGTAATAATACGGAGCATAATAATCGGCAGGGTTAAAGGTTTTGCCTGTTGCACCCTCAATCGGTGTTCCGCCCTCATTGCTGTTTACATCGTTTGCATACCACTGATATTGTCTGTTAAAGCCGACAACATCTGCCTCAAGCTCGCCCATATAAGGCTTATAGAATTTAGGCAAGTCTGTAATCACTGCGGTTTCGGGTGTGATTTCTATAAATTTTATACCGTTTGTATTTGCCCAATTTTCGATGTAGGTTCCGGATGATCCGTAAATCGTATAGGTTGGAAGTACATTTCCATAGATAGACAAGTTTTTGTAATCGCTCAAATCCTGCGGCATATATTCCAATGTTGACGGTAAGACAAGGGTTGAATACGGGCCGGGTAAATCATACAACTTTCTAATTTTAGAAAATTCCAGTCTTAAAACATAGGCAGTGTCTTTTCTTCCGAAAAGGCTTTCTCTTAAATCCTCTGCATTTGCCCAATCTAACGGACAACTAATCTCTGTCCTATATAAGATTTGCGGATAATTATAGGAATCTCCGGTATCAATAAATGAAAATTTCGGTGTATAAATACTGTAAAAAGTAGACTGAATGAAACCATCTTCAGCGCAAGATTTTAGCTCCGGCAGCCAACATTTAAACATATAGCAACCGGACAAACCTCCTATTCTTATATGCTCAACTTTAGGTAAGTTTAGATTATACAATAAATTTGGTCCTAAGAAAGTATAATCTCCTACTATTCTACAATTTGGGAAATTAACTCCCCACAATTTTGAACAACCGTTAAAGACATCGTTTCCGACCACTTCAACAGATTCTCCGTCAATAAAATTTAATGTCTGATGCTCATAAAAAGATCGATTAGATATTACTGTTTCGTTAGGGACATTCATCCATTCCAATATTCCAAGTTTTTTAATTGTATCCGGCAAAACAATTCCCGTTACCGGAGAGTCCGCAAAAGCTGAATAATATATATTCTTAACTTCTATTGAATTAATTGTATCGGGAATAACAATATCCAATAAACTTCCGTTATATTTTGTAACAGCACCGTCTTTGTCAATTTCAAAGTTGCTTTCATCCTCTAAAATTGAAGAACGGTAAAAGTTTGAAAATAATCTGCTTGGTGCATCGCTATCATTGTAAGCTACAGCGTTAACAATAAACTGATTTGAATAAATACGTATCGGCTCTGTATATAAAATTCCTGTTTCTTTTGTCGGATATCTATTATTCATGCTATAATAAATCTCCGCATCATCGGGCACTGTAAGCGTTAGAATAATCTCATCTTGATAATGTCCCTCGTCTAAATTTGCAGATACCTTATCCACTCTTTCAATGCCTACAGCCTCAACGGCATCAATGAATCCTGTTCCGTAAACGTCAAACATTCCGTCGAGAGCACAAGTATAATCATAAGGAACTGCTGTTTCCTTAATTATATCAATCAGCTTTTCAGGAGTATATGACGGATAAATTGTAAGAATTTCGGCGCAGACAGATGCTGTTAACGGAGAAGAAAATGATGTACCGTTAAGGTATTCATAAGAGCCTTTATATGCAGTCGGTATGTTCTTGCCGGGTGCGGATACATCAATACATTTTCCCATGCTGTAAATCGGTTTTAATCTCTCCTCCAAAGCGGTTACGCTAAGAACATAATCTGAAGTACTGGGTAAAGTTTTCATAGGCTGCAGTGATTCATTTCTAAAATTACCTGCACTGCAAACAACCAAAACGCCTTGATTATAGGTATCCTTTAAAACATCTGCCAACAATTCTGAATATACGGTTCTTAACATCGTTGTAAATGCAAAACTACAATTTATTATATCGGCTCCGTCTATAACTGCCTGTAAAATTGCTATCGTTGCATCTGAATATTTAAATGTACCTTTATCAGTAACCTTATAGTTTCTGACCTTAACATTATCCGGTGTGGAATCCACAATAACACTTGTTACGGCAGTTCCATGACCGTGTACATCATATTCATCCTCTTTTTTATTGTGAATAGTTGTAAAATTTGTCATTTCAAGTCGGTCTTGCTTGTCGGAAAAGAACTCATGGTCATATTCTATACCGCTGTCAACAACAGCTACGGTTACATCATTTTTTGTAATGCTGTTATTATTTGTCAAATAGTCTTTAACGGCATAAGCGCCTGACACCACTCCTCCCCAAGAATTTAACCTTTCGGGGACGCCGTCATAGATTGGCTTTTCTTTGGCTTTGGATGTTTTGCCGCTTTCAACTGCTCCAACCATTGAATCCAAGTCTATTCCGGTCAACTCACCCGCACTTTCATCAACACCTACATCAATATAATCAATATCGGTATAGTAATTATATGCGTTTTTGGCGTCAATTTCGTTTTTAAACTGAACTAAGTAGTAATCCCTGTAACCGCTTGCAATTCCAACTGAGTTTAATCTTTCGGGTTCTTTATCGGACTTTATTATCAGTCTGCAAGATGAAAAGTCTATTTCTTCGGCAAAAGAGCTTTCATCATAACTGTTTGTTCTAAATAATGTTTCTGGCTCATATGAAAGCAATTTTTTGGTTTCATCAATAAAGGATTGAATATACGTTTCGTCACTTGTATTATCCCCAACTGCAACTGCCGTAAAGTCGGAAATAAGTGACAAGAATATCAAAATTACCGTTAGCAGTAAGCTCAATGCTTTTTTGCTTTTCATTTCATCTGCCCCTCTCTGATTTTAAATTTTTGCTTTTACGGTTTATATTTTCTTATAATTTCTAAAATTACTTAAACAATCCCACAATAAAATTAACTATCTTGTCGAAGATCACAACTATTATTGCAGATTTTGCAACTTCTTGCGTTTGCATAATTCCGCAAATACTACAAACTCGGCTTTCCGTTTCGTTTTTGAAGAGTTTCGCATCTTTATTTGACTTCCACTCACCAAAACTGTGTTCAGTCATCTTATGCTCGGGGTCTGCGACCGTATTCACTGCCTTACAACCATCCTTTGTGCAATGGGCGGTCATCGTACCGTCTTTCTCGCACTCTGCATCATTGTTGTAAACATATTCGCCCCAAGTGTGAACGTGAGGTTTTGTATCGGTTTTTTCGCAGCCGTCATGCTGACATCTTGCAGTTTCTGTAGTTCCGTCCTCATCAAGAATATATTCGCCGAAGCTGTGACCCATTGCGGGATGTTCCATATCATAGACGGTATTCTTTTCACGACAGCCAAATGCACTGCAAGCCGCTGTTTTTGTACCGGTTTTCTCACAGGTTGCATCGTTGTTATAGACATACTCATCCCAAGCATGAACCTTGTGCAGCGATATCGGAATCATAAATCCCTTGTTTTCGTTTCCTTTGTCCTCAACAAAATCTTCACAACCGACGGGCAAGGGCTTGCTATTATTTAATTTAAGCGTATTTTCATCTACCGCGAAAATAAAATCCGGGACTATTATAGGCATAGTGCTCATTGAAGCAATATTATCGCAATATTTCATATAGTCTTTATAAAGGTTTCCGCTGTAATCAGCTGTTTTCTCACTTTCGCCCTTAAAATAGCAACCGAAAAACAGAGAAAAATCGCCGTAAGACGAATAGCAGAATCCGCCGTATTCTTTGGCAGTTATATTCCCGCAGGTATAGCAGGAGTTTATTATACTAAACGGAATATTATTTTTAGTTGCGTGTTGATCAATACCTATTTCTCCTATAAATCCGCCTACATAGCTGCCGTATATATCTCCCGTATTAAAGCAACTATCAATAAAGTTTCCTTCAAATACTCCTGCGAATCCACCGCAAGCATAATCCGCATACACTGTACCGGAATTTCCGCTTTGAATTATTGAACTTAGTGCCGCAGCATCACCGACAACGCCGCCTACTGCTAACCCACCTACAACTGTACCTTTGAAAAAGCAAGAGGTAATGTCACCGTAGAAAAATCCAATAACTCCTCCGACAAATGTGTTACCGATAACTATTGCCTCAGAAATGCAATCTTTTATATTTGTATCATAGCCTGCTCCGCAAACAGAACCGACATTTGCATCGCCAATAATCAGTGAATTTTTTATGTTTAAATTTTTAATTGTTGCTCCATAGCATTTTCCAAAAAGACCTGCACTGTTTTCTGAAGAAATATAAGCACCGCTTATTGTATACCCTTGACCGTCAAACACTCCTTTAAATCTTTCAATAGGAGCAAAGCTTTCGGGCAATTCGGATGAGCCGTCGTACAATGGATTATTGTTCTCGTCAAGAGAAAATATTCCGTCGTTAACGGTAATATCATTTTGTAAAACTATTTTTGAACCGCTGAAATCACTGTCTGTAGCCAAAAATTTTTTAAAATCCTCGACAGAAGATATTTCAAAAATGTTGTCAACTGCAAATGCCGTAAAACCGGGAACAAGCATCGAGAATACCAAAACAACCGCTAACAGTATATTCAATATGTTCTTATGTTTCATCTCATAGCCTCCTTTTTTATTGTTAAAAATCGATATGCAAGCCAAGATAGAATCTTGGCTTGCTATCATTTAACATTTAATTATGTAGTTTGGAGAATGTTATTTGCAGCATTCCATATCATTTCATACTTATTGCTGTTAATGTCATTTTTATATACCTTAACACTACTATTCTGAGAGTTTTGATATACCCATCCATCTCCCCATGAGGCATTTACTGTATTCAATGCTGATAATTCATACTTAGCAACATTGTGAGCAAACAAATTTTTAGCAATATATTCAGCATTCATGCCATATGCAGTATTTCCTGTGTTGTATTCCCATGTGCCGAACTTTTTCACTAAACTATTTGCAAACAAACCACAGAATACTCTTGAAAGAAACGCTTTGTTCATTTCGACATCTACACCCGAAGCTATTTCTGAATTTGTAAAGTATTCGGCTCTCACATTCGATATATATGAATAAGGATCAAAAACATTAATCGGATTATTATTACAGAATGCATACATATTCGTTGAATTCACTGAATAAGAGCTGTTTTGTTTTTTCTCAAAATCCGCATGATTTAAATACCTACCCCATGCAGGCGAATAAACTTTATCTTTTGCAAAATATAGTCCGGTCTCGTAATCAAACAAATAGCCTTTATAGCAAATCGGATTTGCAGTTATATATACACTCAAAATCAAGTATTTAGCAACACCGAGACTACTACTTATATCGGCATTGAAGCAGAAATTTGCTTGTCCCCAAGCGTCATAAGATATAGATGTTACTTCATTTCCAGAGGCATCCACAATTTTAATTACGCTTCCATTACAATCTTTAACGAAATACCATTCCATTTCATCATCAAAAATAAAGCCTATGGCCTCTCCTTTTTGATCATATACAATTTCCACATCAGCTGAAATTATAGAAATATTTCCGTCACTATCTTTGTTATATGTTTTATAAATATAACCAGATAATAACTCTCCATCCCAAATATACAAAACTTCTTGTTGAATTTCAAACACACCGTTGTTTTTGCTCATAACAGTTTTACTAATTCGGTTACCATTTTCATCGTAATGATATAAATATTTATTGCTATTTGTTTCAAATGATGATAAAAACTTCCCTGTCCACTCGCATGTTCCTGTTACAGAATATTTATTATAATAATCGCCTGTATAAGAATTAAGTGTGTCTGCTGTGAATGTTGTGTATCTTTCGCCACTATAGTTTAACGGATTACCATAGGCATCATAAGAAATACTAGTTCCGTTAAAGTTTGTCAATAAGTCTTTCGAATTCACATCGTAGGAATAAGTTACTGTATTGCTAACAGTTCCATAATTTACAACCTTATGAGTATTTGAATCACAGGAAACAGAAGATATGTTATGATAAATTTTTGATTTTATATTTCCACCATTATCATACGTGTAAGTGACTGAAAGTTGATTATCAACATTATATTCACCAACCAGCTGATTTGCTTCATCATACTCATAGTATGCGATAGGATCTATAATTCCATTTTCCTTATGATATTCAAAAACAATATTGCCAAACTGATCATATTCATAATAACGTTTTTCGCTCACTTTATTTGTTATAACATTGTCTGAGCTAATTGTATCAATCCGAGAGTTATGTGATGATATTAATGTACTTGTAGTAGTTGCTGACAAATCTTTATACGAATAGCTTTCTGAAATTCTAAGTTTAGAAGTGCTTACGCTGCTATTTATTGTTGTTGATTTATCAGAAATACGTCCAAAATAATCATTTACACTATATCTACTAAAATTATATGTTGAGTCAGTGTGATTGCTCTCACTTGACCAATCCAACACTTTATTTACTGTCTGATTTGATGAAATTGTAGTTTCTCCTGTAACAGCATCAACATATTTTTCATCCTTAGTGGTTGTCCTTGTAATACAAGATTTGCTCTTTAGATCTTCATTCTTACTAGAAACAATATCAGGATAATACTTTTCTGTTACTGTTCCATTCACATTTTCGCTATATGTATATATAGGATAAACGGTTGAATCTGCAAGGCAATAAAATTCATAACCCGTAGAGGTATACTCAATTTTTAAATTGCCAACGGTATCCAAGACACTTTGAATTATTCCATCGTTACCATATGTATACACATATTTTCTTATGGATATATTGTTTTTCTTAAAATCAACTTCTTTAACCTTACCATTTTCATAGGTATAATCAACTATAAATCCATTATTATACTGAATACTTCCAATCTTATCATTAGAATAATTGTAATCAATCATTTCAGTGCCATTTTTGGAAATACCCGTTAGTTTTCCGGCAGTATACTCATAATTATATGTTACACCGTTATTCGTAATGCTACAAATTTGTTCATCCAAATCATAAGTAAAATTTGAAACCATTTTTACATTTTCATTAGTTAAAACATTTGTAACATTCTGTTCAATATATGTTGGTAATCTGTTTAATCCTGTTATCAATTGAGTCGGATTAATAATATTTCCGTTATTGTCGATCAAGTTACCTATTTGGTTTAATGTGCCCGTATTGGCATCATAACCATAATAAGTTGTTATCCCTCTCATATCGGTAACCGATGAAATCTGATTATTTTCATAACTATACTCATTAAACAATGATGTTATTCCATCAGAAATTATTTCTTTGTTAACAGAACCATCTTCGTTATTTTGAATTTCAAATGGAGTTACACTTATATTTTCAAAAGCATCTGCTTGTGCTTCGGAAGCCTCGTACAGCACCATATTATCAACATAAAATGTACCGCTTTGGTTTACTAAATTTATAGAAATAAGCACATTTCTATCTTCTTTTAATTTAAATGCCATTAATCTATATTGCCAGCAATCTTTTTTTGTAACATCATAATCGAAAGTAAAATACTGATCTTCACCGGCATCTGATGTTTCTACCATGATATTTGATGATCCTGAAGGGTTTGCCTCATCAACATACAACCATGCGCCAAAAACATAAGTAGTATCTGCTCTTAATCCGTTCAATTCAATATAACCGCTGGAATGTAATGAATTTGATATATTAAATTTTAAACATCCATCGCCCTTATTCTCTAAATTCAATATATTGTGACCAGCAGGAAAAGTACTGTACTCCACGAATGAAGTAGAGCCACCGTTTTCATATTCTAATTCATTGCACTCATCTTCGCTGTTAAACCCATTTTCATATTCTACATTTGGATTATCCTCAGGCATTACATATGAATTTACATTTCCATCTTCATCATAAGAAACAAATGTATAATTTCCATTATAATCCCAATGACATATTATTCTAAAATCTTTATCATATTCAATTTTTTCAACACCGTTGATACTGCTTTCAAAACGCCTTACATATGTTTCTTCATCCTGAATAGTAACTGCTTCAACAATATCACTTACAGCATCATTTTTATCATAACCATATAATCTGTTTCCAAATGCTGCCATGCTAAAGTATATCAAATCCAATGTCGAGCCATTTTCGTCGGTTATTTTAGTTAATTCATATTTATCGTTATATTCGTATTCAACATACTTATTGTCACTGTATGTTACTCTAATCGTAGTAATATCATTATTAAGATTATATGTTTTATATATGTGTATTATATCAGAAGTCGTTTCTCCTGATATATCATTATCGGTTGAAAACATAACTCTGATTTCATTACTCAAATAAACAAAAGTAATAGTCGATGTAATACCATCTTCAACATAATTTACACCCATAAACTTATCATTTGCATAAATAAAATCAATGCAATTATCCGGGTCGCTTCTAATTTCCATTTTAATCAGATGTCCTACATTATCAAACGAATATTTAGTATAATTTGATACGATATAAAAATTAGAATAATTATATGTAGATTGGTTAAGTTCTGAAGATTTTATCCATAATGTTGTCGTTAACTCATTTTCTTGTACATTTTTAGAAACTAATTTCCATTTTGTATATTCGCCATTATTAACAGCAGGATTTGCTTGAACAAATCGTTGAACAGTTCCATCAAATGTTTGCCAAGAAGCTATCCCATCCACTAATCGAATTTCACTTTCATAATTCCACCTGAAACCATCTGATGAATTTGAGGAAAATGTATCTGATAAAGAGTAAATCCTTTTTAAATAGATTGGCATAACTGTTCGTGGAATACGCAAAATGTCTTGTTCCAACTTCACTGTGCTTGTAAGATCATTAATATACAATGTACCGGCTCGGCTCATATCTACAGTATGATATGTCGAACTAGCATCTGTTTCATCAATATCTCTGTATATAACTGTAATACTCAAACTATTTACTGTTATATTACTTTTTCTTGACGAAACAGCTAAAACAAATCCATTGTTGTCTTTTACGCCTTTATCCCACTGTGCATATAAATCTGTAAGATCCCATGAATATAGTCCACTCGTTGTACAAGAAACACTATCCAAAACATGTTCGTTATTAAAGCTTGTACTGCTAAAATTTGTATTTTCATTCCAACTGCCAGTTTTCTCTCTCAAGTCAATAGTAGTTGTTCCCGTTGAATTGTTCGTACATTCCATATCAACAGTCACATGCGAAACTAATTTATTTTGATCATGATAGTAATTAATTTCTGATGGTTTAGCAACTAAAGCACTACCTTTTACAAGTGTAATCACTCCATTGCTAACAGAACATGCAGATGAATTAACTATCAATGACGAATTGATTGATGAGGCGCCCTTTTCATTATTCTTCGCTGAATTCACTGACAATTGATTCTTCTGCTCTGCAATTGAAACGTCTTGTAATAAAGCTCTCGCATCTTCAATACTATTAACAGTTTTTTCTGTTGCGCTGCTAATACTTTCCCATTTTCCATTTACCTTTTTATGTATAGACGCATATGTGGAAATATTGCAATAAGAGCCATCTTCAAGTAAAAATGTTTTGCTATATTCTGTTCTTTCTTCTTTCACTTCTTTTGCAATATTGGCAATAGAAGTATTATCTTCTATGTAACTTCTTGTCGGATGACTTTTCCTTTTTGATAATGCAAATACATTCATCGGCAACAATTGCGCTATCATAAGAGCAACTATTCCCATTGCAATAATTCTTTGAATTTTTATTTTCTTCATAAAAACATCCTTTCTCAAAATAGAATACGATAAATTCGTTCAAAGACGAAAAATCATATCTCCCTCAATTTTCACTTTTGGGTAAAGTAGAAATAAATATCTTATTTTTTGATTAACACTCCTTATTTTTATGACATATACTATTGTATCTTTTAAAATTATCCAAATATTTATAATATTAATTATTTTTCTGATATTTAAGTTTTCCGCAAATAAGTAAGATAGAAACTACTATTTCGCTAACTGCAAGCGAAGCAGATATTATTTTTCTATTTATGAACAAGCATGAGACAATGATTAATAGTATTACAATTGATAAAATTATTGATATAATCTTATAAATTGTAATTTCCTTATCATTCATAATTTTATTAGGGTGCCTAGCAGGAGCCAAAATGCATATTATGAGCACCGATAAAGCAGCCATTAAAATAATATAAGAATTGTCTAAATAACTAAATACTCTTACAGAAAATAAGCAGAATACAAATATAATCGCAGAACTTACAAGACAATAAAAGTATGAGTCAGCATGAACACCTCCTGTAAATTTTCTCAGAGCAAAAAATGCAACAAAGATAATTAGACTTTCTTTGAACATTCCGAACCCAAATCCAATAAATATAACCGTTAAAAAGTTTATAATACCTCTGACGAAGATCTTTAACGCATATTCATAAACTTCGCGATCTTCATCGGCTACATTTTTTGTTCTGATTAAAATAGATACAATTTGGTTATAAATATTTTGCATACTTTTTATTTAACTCTCTTAAATTTTTTTATGGATTCGGGCTCTTTAGGTTGATCAAGAAAGAAGCAACCGGATGAGTTTGCACTTATTGATATTACAATAGCAAGACACGATGCCATAGCAGGTGCAAATTTCAATAACCATTTTACTATTTTTTTCATACTTTCACCTCCGTATCTCAATATTATCATATTGGTAAATGCAATTGTAGAAAACAGCCAAAACGATATAAAAAACAGAAAAAACGATTTGTTTTATCAAAAATTGCTATATTCATATGGCAGAATATATGTTATAATACGATATAGATTGTTATTAGGGGGATTTATTATGCTTAACATCCTTGTTTGTGATGATGATATCGACATAGTGAATCAAATTAGTGCATTGCTCAAAGAGTTTAGCAATCAAACCGGCTTGGATTTTTCTGTTGATTTGAAAAGCTCGGCTAAAGATGTTTTAAAAAATTTCGTTAATTATGACATTGCTTTTATTGACATCGAAATGCCGGAAGTTAACGGCTTAACGCTTGCGGAAAAGCTAAACCGAATTAACGAAGATATGATTGTTATTGTTATTACCTCGTATCAAAAATATCTTGATGATGCAATGAAAATCCATGTTTTTCGTTATCTTTCAAAGCCTATTGATCCGGACAGATTTAACAGAAATCTGAAGGAAGCGGTGCTGTCGTATCAAAAAGCAAGCAAAACCATTGTTATAAACGCAAAGCCCGAAATATACTTCTTAAAAACGAAGGATATTCTTTACATCGAAAATCAAAAGTACGGTTCGATTATTTATACCAAAGGTAATGACTTTAAAACATCTAAAAAGCCGAAAGAATTACTTGCGGATATAAACCAGCCTGATCGTTTCGTTTTTTCACATACAAGCATAATTGTTAATTTGCAAAATGTTGTTGATTTCAGCAAAAACAGCGTTACATTGAGAAAGAATGAAACCGAAACAATTACAACTTACATTTCTCAGCGAAAATATTCAAGTTTTAAAAAAGCTTTTATCGAATTTGCAGGTGGCATAAAATGAATACGGTTTGCTATATTTTCATTTATATTTTTGAACAGTTTATATCATATTTTTATTTTTCAAAGAAATATGATACAAAGAGAAATAATTGGATTGTATTTTTATTATATTTGGCTTCATTTATTATCCAATTCGGTTTTAATTTTATATCAATTCCCTTTTTAAATCTGCTGACATTTTTCATTTGCAACCTCACCGTAGCTTTACTATGCTTTTGTCAATCTCCAAAGCAAGCATTTTTTAATGTTTTATTGCTTGAGGGATTTATGATAACCACAGAATTGATTACAATGTATTTGACCTCATTTATTCTCGGGATTGAATTTACCGACTACCAAAATAATTCGATCATAATCATAGGTGAAACAATATCAACAAAATTGATCTATTTCATCTGCGTATATCTGATTTCAAAGTTCTCAACAAAACGCAGTCCTCAAGAAGCTATTAAAGATTTTTCATTGTTTCTGTTTGTTCTCCCGTTGGTTTCGGTTTTCATATTGATTTTCTTTGGATATATGTCTATCAAATATCCTCTTGATAACATTTCATATTTGATGTTCAGTATCATATCGATATTTTTGCTTATCTCAAATGCCACTGTATTTATAATCAACGAAAAAGTAATCTCAACTTTAATAACAAACGCGGAGCTAAGACTTGAATCACAAAAAGCAAACATAAACGAGGAATATTATGCTGAACTGGAGCGACAATATGACCTTTCAAATATCCTTATTCATGATATAAAACGCCATTTAAGAATCATTGGTGAATTTTCAAAAAATAAAGACTTTGAAAGCATTGATTCTTATATAAAATCAGTCTATGTAAGCAGTGAAATTCCTACGATAAAACAATTCAGCAATAACAAGCTGATAAATGTAATTGTAAGCAGATATGCTCATCAATGTTTGTTGTCGTCGATAGAACTTGAAACAGATCTAAGAAATATTGACTTTTCAATGTTTGAAAACAGTGATTTAACTGCATTAATTGATAATCTGTTAGAAAATGCTCTCGAGGCTGCAAAAAAATCCGAAAAGAAATTCATAAATATTGAAATAGATAAATTTAACGAACAATTTGTAATAATTAAAGTCAAAAACTCGTGCGATACCCGTCCGCAAAGAGACGGCAAAGTTTTTAAATCATCAAAAACTAAAAGCGACATTCACGGTATAGGAATGAAAAGTATTAACAGAATCACGAAGAAATACAATGGATATTCTAAGTTTGAATATGATGATGACGAAAAAACTTTTTATTCATCGGCTATTCTGAAGTATAAACTTCAATAGAACTTCAACGCATCAACCCTAACCCCATTTTGAATAACTTCATAATGTAAGTGCGGACCGGTAGAATATCCTGTTGAGCCGACTTTTGCAATTAACTGACCTTGTTTTACTTTTTGCCCGGCCGAAACATGGAGTTCCGAACAATGTCCGTAAAGTGTTGAATATGTGTTGTTGTGCTTTATCTTTACATAGTAGCCATAACCGTTGTGCCATGTTGCCGCTACAACTGTACCATCGGCAGCGGCAAGAATCGGAGTGCCCTGTGGTGCGGCAATATCCGTTCCTCCATGCGTAGAAAATTCGCCCGTTATCGGATCAGATCTTGTTCCGAAATATGATGTGATAGTTCCGTCAACGGTGAGCGGCCAAGCAAATATTCCTGTTTCTACAAAGGAACCGCCGCTTGGATAGCTTTTCACACTGTCCCCTATCAGTTTATTCCATAAATCATCATATTCTTCGCCCATAAGTTCATCTAACATTTTATTTTGTTCATCATTGAATTTGTATTTTAACGCCATCTGCTTCGCATCTAAATGAATAATAGAAATGTTCAGAACTTTCTTTGTGACATAAACCGTCTGCTTAACCGAGTTGCCATTGTCATCGGTTGTGACCTTTATTTCAGCAACCAATTTAGGAGTGACAACACCGGATATTTTATTCATTTCTTTCATTATTTCACGAAGCAGATTTATTTTAACTTCATTAAGTGTAACAACCTCAAGCGGATCTTCGCCTGAGGTTATTTTTATAGCATAGATCGCTAAAATATCTTTCCACTTGATTGAAGTGTCTCCTTTCACTTCGAGCAAATCATAGGAATATGAAGCTTTCATAGCGGTAATATTTGCATAATGCTCCGATGTAAGTTCGGATATAGCCTGTGACATAGTTTTTTCGGTACCTGTCGTTTCATCGTTGGCAAGAAAAATTCCAAAACAAGTTCCGCCGATTGCTCCGATCAAACATATAATTATAATTACAACAACAGCAGGTATACCTCCTGCCGCAATAATCGCTCCTATACTTTTTACGCCCGAAGCAATAGCTTTTCCTGTTGCTTTAACTATCCTGACCGTGGTTTTAACAGTTTTATCGGCAACCTTTACGGCGATTTTTGCCGCCTGTTTTGTTTTCTTTGCGCTTTCAACCGTTTTACTTGCTGTGTTTTTCGTAGCCTTGACAGATTTCTCAGCTGTCTTGATGCTTTTTGAGGTATTATCAAAGCTCTTTTTCATTTGTTTGATCTTATTGGCTTCATTACTTACTGTTTTAATCTTTTGACTTTCCGATCCTATCTTTTTTATAGTACCTTTTTCCTTGATTTTCGGCGGAGATAACTTTCTTTGACGAGTTTTTTTCTTTTCGTCAAGAATAGGATCGGACTGTGATTTAGTTTTTGGCAAAACCGATGTCTTTTCTTTAATCGTCGGTTTATTGTTGTTAACTTTTATCTGTCCATTATCAGATTTTGTTTTAATGTCATTTTTCTGTTTCTGATTGTTCTTATAATTTTTATGTTTGTCGTTCGTTTTATCTTTGTTTTGTAACTTATCATCACTTTTGTTGTCCGTCATATCAGGCTTATTTATCTCTCTATCATCAATCTGATTATTAACGGCGTCCTTTTTCTCTGCACGTTTTTCTTTAATCTTGGTCTTGGTTTCACTGCCGACTTTGCGACTGACTTTTTCTGAATCAACCGCAACAGTTTCGGCAGCTGCTCTCATTTTCTCCGACACTTTATCGACCGCATACTGTTCAGGTGATGTATTGTCATTCGGTTCAATGTTTTCAGATATTTTTTCTTTTGTTTTTATGCTGATATTTTTCATTCTGTCGCCGACATTAACCGCCGCATTATGAACTTTAATGTTATTTATAACTTCACGAGTTTTTATCTTTTTCTCCATTACTGTTCACCGACTTTGGTTGACATAAGTTTATACAGCTCTGTATCTTTTGGAAATTTTCTTTCAAAAGGAACCAGTGCCGAACCGACTTTAACAAGACCGTGACCGACTTCAACATTTGTAATATGCGTCATCTGGGTTTCACTTATCTGCAAAAGATTTGCGAGATCTTCTCTGTCTGTACCACCTTGATTAAGCATGATGATAAATTCAGAGTTGGCAAGCATTGTTCGTGCCGTATGGCTTTGCAAAAGGTCATCAACGTTTTGAGTAATACCCGTGCAGTATGCACCGTATTTACGAACTCGTTTCCAAAGTGTGAAAAGAAAATTTGCCGAGTATTCGTGTTGAAAGAGAAGATAAATCTCATCAATGAAAATATATGTTTCTCTGCCCTCCGCACGGTTCTTGGTTATACGGTTAAGAATACTGTCAAGAACAACAAGCATACCGATAGGCATAAGCTGACTGCCGAGTTCAAGTATGTCGTAGCATATAAGTCTGTTCTCACCATTAACATTTGTTTTCTGTGCAAACGTGCTGTGTGAACCCGATGCAAACAGTTCCATCGCAGTAGCAAGTTCAAGCGCTTCAGCTTCAGGCTGCTGTTTTAAATCATTGCATAAATCAACAAGAGTCGGAACTTTACCCGTATATCCCCTCTTGATATAGTTTTTATATACATTTGCAAGACAACGGTCAACAATGGATTTCTGAATTGCATTAACTCCGCCTTTGCCGATAACCTGTTCAAACAACGATAATACAAATTCGGCTTTAAATGCAATGGGACTTGCTCCGTCGGCATATTCTTTGTTTATATCAAGGCAGTTGATATGGTTTTTACTTTTTGCAGAAAGCTCAATGACCTGTCCGTCCATTGCTTCAACAAGAGCAGAGTATTCTCTTTCAGGGTCAATAATCATAACATCTGCATCCGTAGAAAGAAGAAGATTTACCATTTCTTCCTTTGCGGTAAATGATTTGCCCGAACCGGATACACCGAGAATAAAGCAATTACCGTTGAGCAGAAACTTTCGGTTTACAATAATCATATTTTTCGATATAACATTTACGCCCTGAAATACGCCTCCGTCATGTTGGATTTCCTGAACTTTAAACGGCATAAAAACAGCAAGGCTCTCTGTTGTAAGAGTACGCCTTGCTTCAATTTTATTTATTCCTATCGGAAGTGTAGCATTAAATCCCTCGAGCTGTTGATATTTTAAGACACCTATTTGACACATATGATTTCTGCCCATTGCCTGTATTGCTTCTGTATCGCTGTTAAGCTGTTCAAGTGTATCGGCTGTGTGCATAATCGTAATTATAACCTTGAACATCTTTTGATCACGGGTTGTCAGGTCATCAAGAAACTCTCTCACTTCCTTCCTCTGCTGTTCCATATCATAGGGAATAACTGAAGTGTAATTGTTGTTTGCGTTTTGTTTTCTTTGATAATTCGCTATATTAGTCTCTACCCCTAACGCCTGTTTTTCTCCAAACTTTTGGGCTTCTTCGGTTGAAACAGGTACGATATCATAATTGAATATCATATTTCTGCTTGTATCGGTAAGGTCCCACACTACTCTGTCCTTGACAAACGACGGATAGTCACGGATAAAAAGGACTCTTCCGAATCTGTTACCGATTTTAAAATAATCGGATTTAAACTCAAACCCGTCCGGTGAAATGTAGTCCTTAAAGCTCTGACCTTTTCTCATAGTATCCCTTAAATCAAAATGATAATCTGCAGCTTCTTCGGGTCTGCAAAAATCGTGTATAATACGAAGTCTTTCTGTTAAATCAAGTTCGGTGCATTTTGAACCGAGTCTTGAAAAATGTGCAATCAGGTCTGCACCCACACGGTTAAAATGACTTCTCGCTTCATTTATACTTTTCTTCTGAATGGTCAGCGTTACATATTTATCCTGCACGATTGCATTTGCACCGTTTGCCAACATTGTAAGCATATCATTAATTTCTTTACGGTATTTATCCTTATTGTCATTGGCTTTTTCCAGCAATGCAATTTCTTTTAATTCATTGTGTTTAAGTTTCCTGTTTATTATCGTGATCTGACTTGAAATACCGTTTTCAAGTGAGTTAAGTATTTCACTGTATTTAAGAAAATGCGACTCTTTATCCTCTTTGCTTGATACTGCATAATTGATATCGGTAAATTTGAATGTTTTTGAATATCTGTCCTTTCCTGTCATAAATATACCGTCCGAATATACTGCATCAATCCTTATAACATCCTGAACAGATTTCGGTACGTCCATTCCGTCACCAAATATTTCATCGAGTCCGCTTTTCTTTTTTATCATTCCTATGAGATCGAACAAATTCATCTCCCCTTTCCATACTGTCATAATAGTTCGTCGAAACAAACTTTAGCTCCTTCGGCATCAGAACTTCGCTCTTAATATAAGCAAACAAAACTTTCTCTGCTGTCATACCGTGGTATTTAAAAAATCCAAGAGCTGCAAACGGCGCTGCACCGACAATGCAAACCCAACTGAGTGTTTCTATGCCGAAAAACGGTTTTAAAAGAAAGTACAAGCCTACCGCAACACCGCAAGCAAGTACCGAAAATACAAACTGACGAAGATTAAGCCCGAAATATACCGCTTCGCTGTAATCCCGTATTTCTCTGTTAATTTTCACTTCCAATGACATTCCTCCAATCTAAAAGAAAAAGCATCACCGAAGTGATGCTCAAAAAAATTGATGCTTAGATATTTAAATAAACTGAGTATAATAAACCGGCAAACAGAATATATCCTTGTCTTTGCTGAAATCCTTAGTATAAATTAGATATTTATTCAGAATTCTTGAAGAATACTTTTCGCAGAAAGCATCTATTGATTTATGCGTTCTGTAGGTTGACGATTTAACTTCAATAGGACAGATTTTGTTTTTTCGGGTTATCAAAAAGTCTACCTCGTAGCTGTGCCTTGAAGCTTCATTTTTTATTGTGTGATAGAATAATTCATTTCCGTTTGCCGTCAAAATCTGAGCAACAATATTTTCATACAAGTAACCGAGATTTGCACCCAAATTATTACCCAAAAGTCTTTCATAGATAGTGTTTTCGGTAAAATCACTGTCTTTAAACATAAGCGTTGTGAAAAGCCCTGTATCGCAAATAAACAGTTTGAATTTGGCAAGATCTTTGTTGTTAGATAACCCTACATTCGGGTCGTTTGCGTGGTATGACACAAGAACGGTTTTTGAATCCTTCATTTCGGCAATAAGTTCAAGAAGCCCGTCTGCTCTTTCGTCTGACAAAACGCTTGACACCTGATATCTTGCGGCATTTTTATTAAGCTGTGCGGGAATTGCATCAAAGAGCATTGAAGCTTTACCTGTAGGATCAATCTTCATAAAATCATCAGCGTAAAGATTTAAAATGTCTCTTTTTACTGCATCTACTTTTCTAAAATTATTTGTTTCTATATATTCGCTAACCGCCTGCGGCATTCCTCCAACCAACATATACAGTCTAAAATCACGCATAAGCTTTCTGTTAAGCTGTTCTCCTACAGCTTTGTTGCTCTCAAAGCATTTTCTCATAAGAGGTACTGTTGTTGTGTCGCCTACAGCCCAACGGAACTCCTCGTAATCCATAGGATACATAGATATCTTTCGCTCTTCACTTGGTATCAGAATATCTTTAACATTCTTTTTTATGGATATGAGCGAGCCTGTTTCTATATAGTCGTACCTATGATCTTTTACAAGCGATTTAATTGCCTGACGAGCTTTAGGGCAAAGCTGTACTTCATCAAATATAATAAGTGATTTCCTCTCAATTAAATCTATTTTATATTGAAGCTGCAATTGAAGAAAAATATAATCAAGGTCGGAAACATCATCAAACAATTCTTTTACGTTTTTTGATGCGGTTGAAAAATCCACAAGTATATATGTTTCATATTCATTCTTTCCGAATTCCTCAGCAACTGTTGATTTGCCGATTCGTCTTGCTCCTTCAATAAGCAGAGCCGTTTTACCGTCTGATTCTCTTTTCCATTCCAACAGTTTATCATATATTTTCCTTTTAAACATGCGCTCACCTCAAAATCGCAAATTTTATTATTTAAAATATATGCATAATCGCAAATTTTATACTGCAATTATACCACAAAATCGCAATTTGTAAAGTGTTTTTTATAGTCCCATCATTTCTTTGACAACTCTGTCACTCATTTTTACCGTGCCGACAAGTACGATCATATTGAATATCAATTCACCTACATAGCTCCACACCTGATTAACGGCTGCAGCCGACTCGTCAACAACAGGCGGTGAAGCGGCAAACACAGAGAAGATTATACAACCGAGCACAATAATTGCGCCCTCTAAGCATACCGCCGCATAGGATTTAACAAAACTCTTTCCTACGGAGGACGACGGCTCGCCTGCAAATGATGATAATGGCACCGGAGCAATAGCAGTATATAAATATATTTTAAAAAATCGTCCGTATACTGTCATAATCATAATGAACGATAAAACGGTAATAAATAAGCTGCCTATGAGGGTCACTGCCCATAACGGTACGCTTTCCCAAAATCCGCTTTCCTCAATCGCCTTTATGATTGACTCCGGTAAAACAGTTTCGGTTGTACTTGACAATCCCGATGTCTCCATAATCTTTGAAACAATGCCCTGCACAATTTCAAAGAGTGATGTCATCAGTTCAAGTCCGTAGTCAATAGAAGCTTTTGCAAGCACAAAACGAATAAACATCTTTAAAGCTATTTCGGGTCTTTTGATTTCCGCAAAGCTGCCGCAGGTTTTCATAACTCCGACAACAAAGAATAAAACCAGAAGCGAATATCCTATTGCCTGAAGTGCTCCGTGAATGTCGGTTATCACAGTCCATATTGTACCGTCCTTGAACTCTTCGGGTGATTGAGTGATGAGAAGCCATATTTCACTTAATTTATTGTTCCAAGTGGCAAGTGCATTCTGGAGATTTTGCACTACCCAATTACTTGATTCTTCCATTAAAGACCTCCCTTAAAGTTAATACGATCGGCAAGGTTAATTTGCCTGCCGACCGTAATCATCAGTAATCAGTTGACAATCAAATCAAGAATTTCCTTTGCAAAGGTAATAACAATACCGCCGGCAACGGTAAGAAATCCGTTAGCTCTCTGTGATGGATCGTGCGACTTCAAAGAAAGTCCGACCTGAACAATACCGAAGCCGAGCAGTATAAGACCGACGGCTCTGATAAGTCCGAAGATGAATGCTGAAAGATTGTTTACAACACCGACAGGATCACCTGCCGCAAAAGCCGTAACGCTAAAAATCACAAGCATTGTGATACAGAGAACAACATAAACATAGGCTTTAAAGCCTTTCCTGACCTTGCCTTTCAAATGTTTAGAATTATTAACTTTTTTCACTTTTCTTCCTCCAATTTCAATAATATTTTTTCGATTTCTTCGTTTGAATAAATAACGTAATTTACGTTTTCCAATTCATCTGTTTCAATTTCATCAAGATTAAAACAGTTCATTTCAAGTACCGAGTAATCATTGAATCCGTGAACATACGCTTCTCCCGAACCGTCGGTTGTGTACTTTACATTCGGGTGCTTTAAAATATCATATTTCAGATCTTTAACAGGTCTTTCACCACGAATGAAAAGAAGTGCATACTTGTTGTCGAGCATTCGCACTTCATCGGGAGTCAGCAAATCTCTGCCTGCGGTCTGATAATTTGTGGAATAGCTACCGTTTCTGCCTTTGGACTGTCCATAAGTGTTTGTATCTATGGTTTCTTTGCCCATCAATTCCGACACATACTTATGCGTTGACTGCTCATTACCTCCGAGATAAAGAAATTCATCGCAGTTGCCCACAATAGATTCCCACTGCTTTTCAAAGAGCGCTTTAAGCTGAGCCATATTCTGAATAATAATTGATACCGATATTTCACGGGAACGCATAGTTGAAAGCAATTTATCAAAATCATCCGGGAGCGCTATGTTTGCAAACTCGTCCATTATGAAATGGACATGACAATCAAGTCTGCCTCCGTGAACATAATCTGCCTGATAATATAGCTGTTGAAAAAGCTGCGTGTATAACATTCCGACGATAAAATTAAAACTTGTATCGTTTTCGGGAATAAGAGCAAATACCGCCGTCTTTCTTTCGCCTATTTGATCAAGTCCCAATTCGTCCGTGCAGGTCATATTTGCGAATGAGTCAAGATTAAATTTCTCAAGTCTTGCAAGCAATGCAATCTGAATTGACTTCAATGTTTTCGCTGTGCCGCTGTGATATGAACGGTAATACTTAAGAGCAATATGATCGGGTTTCTGTGCTTCAAGACGTGCAAATATATCGTCAAGCGGACTGGTTATCTCAAAGTCTGTCTGTTCTTCGGGGATATCTCCGGCTCGAATAAGTTCAAGAACCATCGAGAAGTTTTGTTCCTCCGGCGGAGCTTCATAATGAAGAAATGAAATAAGCGCTTTCAACAGCATACTTGCCGCCTGATCCCAGAACGGGTCTGTGCTCTGACTTCCTTTAGGCGTTGTGTTTTTAAAAAGGTTCGTAACAAGTCTTTGGATATCGTTATCGTTATGAATATACACAAATGGGTTATAGCAGTCGCTCTTTTCCATATCAATCAAATCAAGAACCTTGATATCATAACCTTTGTCTTTTAACATATTTCCCGTATCACGGAGAAGCTCACCCTTTGGATCAAGAACAATAAACGATGTGTTCGCCTGCATAATATTCGGCTTTGCATAAAACCTTGTTTTACCTGCTCCCGAACCGCCGCATACTAAGACATTGAGATTCCGTCTGTGCTTTCTTCCGTCAATACCGATTGCGGTATTTTGAGTAAGGATTTTGTTTTCACTTTTATCGGCATCCATATACTTCTTCTTAATTGTTTCCGCCTTGCCCCATTTTGCCGAGCCGTGTTCTTCCCGTCGTCGATAGTTCTTTTCGCTTGAAAGATAAATACCGATACCGAGAATATATCCCATAACAAAAATGAGGACAGTTTTTAGGCTATCCTCACAAACGGAAATATTAAAGGGATTGCCGAAAGCAACCGACAAATTTCTGATTATTTCGACCAATCCGCCGCTAAGATACGGAGCGATAAGCAGTGCACACCATATTACAGGGATCAAGCCGCAGGCATACAGTATGACATTTGTTTTCGACAGCTTATCTGTCCTCACGTTCAAACCTCCTTCTTTTTTGAAGAGGTGCGTCAAGAACCTTTAAGAGCAAATCGTCAACATCGTCTGTCGGCAATTCCTGTTCAAGCAGCATATTACGGTATTCGTTAATGCCGTTCAGCATAAGGTTATGTTCAAAATCATCAACGGTTAAAACTCTTTTTTCACCCACAAGTTCACCGCCTTATCTTTCCGTGTGTTCCTTATTCATAGATTCAAGCGCTTTATTTATTGTGTGTGAAATTGAGTTTGCGTTTTCACGGATGACTGCAAGCTGGGCTCTTTTGTCTTTAACTTCAAGCGACAGAAATTTGTCGCTTACAGCGGTAATCGGTTCGGGCGTATAACCTGCTCTCGATGTTGCAATATATGAAACAGCCTGTGCGGTAAATTCAAGGTTATTACGGTTAAAGCTGCCGTTATCGAGTTTTGCAAAAGCAATCTCCTTTGAAAGGGCACGAAAGATTTCATCTCCGTCCAATCCCTGCTTAATAAATATCTTCTTCACACCCGGCTGATAAATCGCTTTTGTTTCTTTCGGAAGCTGAGAACTGATTTCAACAGGAACGGGAGAGGTTCTGATAAGAGCCTTTATAACGACACGGGCATCTGGCATTTTGGTTCTCAATGTTCTCTGCGCCGCATTGGTCTGTGAGATATCAAACACCTTTTTTGCGTTGTAAGGTGTTATTGTCCTGCCGTCATCTCTTGTGTACGGCTTCCCAGGTTCAAGAATAACAATTTCTTTTTCTCCCTTGTTAATTCGCACATTGTTTTTCTGCCACGTCTTTGAATCGCAAATTCTTGTTGCGTCGGGATTCTGATATGCAATAAGAAGCGAATTGCTTACCGAGTATCTGTCAAATCTGCTCTGGATATCCAGATATGCCATAACAGAATCGGGATTATCCAATTCCTCGGTTGCAATTTCAAGCATTACATAAGCCTCTTCACGGCTTTCGATTTTCTGCTTTATCCATTCTTCTTTTGAAAACTCATTTCCGGTTTGCGTATTTTTGTTATCGAACAAGTTATCGAGTTCTGTCATTTGTCTTTGCTCCTTTCGTTTTTGATTTTGATTTTTGCATCGCTTTCTTTGACTTCGATGTCTTTCTCTTTTCTTCTTTAAGATCTTCGATCTGTTTCTTAACCGAAGGTCTTGAAGAATTTTCATCCCTTGTACGGCGTCGGTAATCGTTGACTCCGGAGGTATGCTCTGACGGACGGGATCTTTCCGTCTTTGCCACAGAAGGGTTTTCTATATATCCCTTTTCAACCTGCTGCGGTTTTTTGAAAAGTTCATCTAAGAACTTATCTTCCGCACTCTTGGTAGGATACTGCTTTTCTTTATCCTGTTTTGACTTTTCAATATCAGCTCTGATAGTAGCTTTATTATTGACGCCGAGATTAAACCGCTGAAATATTCTGTTCACCTTTGATGAATCGTCGGCACGAACCATAATATCGCACTTACCGTCATTCTTGTCTCTGTCTTTAAGCACATGATACATAACGCCGTATTTCTTTGCTTCCTGACAAAACTTTTTAAGTTCTTTATCCTTGATTTCAAAAACTTTTATGGGTTGTCTTGATTTAAGCATTGTATTAAGTGAGGCTCTGCCCTTTGTGCGTTTTGTATCTTTGAGTGCAGACAATATCAGTTTAACAAGTCTTTCGGCACCGTCCATAGATAACTTACCTGCAACCTCAACGCCCTGAAGTGACATCCTGACCATCTGTTCTGCTGCGTCGCCTGAAGCGTTCATCTGTCGTCATCTCCTTTCTTTCTTTATCATTCATAATCTCGTTAATCTTATCTTCAATTTTAGGTTCGCTATCTTCTATTCGCCTGCAAATGTGAATTTGCTTCCTTAGGATTTTCATTCGCTCTGTTAAATCGGAAATTGACTCTTGTATTTCTTGGATTTCCTTTTTGTCACCTTTTCTGACGGCAACTCTCAGCATATTCCGAAGCCGTTTTCTCGCCTCGTCACATTCCGAGAGTTCGTTGTCACAGGACAATTTGTAATCGGCAAGCTGCTCCGGTGTTTCAATATCGTTATCGCATAATAGGTTTTGCTGTTCAATGAGCTTATCAAGTTTTCGCATTTCATCAATCAGGAACTTATCAAGTCCCCTATTTGTATTTGGATTTTTCTTGACATACTTAACAACAGTAACAAAAGAAACATACACCTGTTTATATGTCGGTCGGGACAGCGGTTTAAAAAATTCCTCAACAAGATTATCTTGCTGAGGAATTTCAATATCATATTTCTGCCATTTTGATAAAATCCGTTCTTCAATTCTTTCGGGTGTATAATCTTCTCCGAGCGTTTTCATTCTTCTCGGTCTTTCAAAATTCGGGTGTGTAATAATCGGATATTTACGGTTAAAGTTGAACCCGTATCCGAGTTTGTTCATTTCTTTATAAAACGTTTTCGGGCTGGTTGTTTTCAAAATGCATTCATCAATATCACGACGAATAATTGAGTCTTTCGTCCATTCTCCGTTCTTCTCTGCTTGGTATAGATCGTAACTTTTATGACTTCGTTCTTTCGGATTTTCAATTACGGACAGACCGTATTCACGGCACAGATCGTCGGAGATCTCTCTTAATTTTGCATAGCTTTCTTTTGTATCATAGTATTTCTTCCCGTCCATAAAAGAAACGGAGTTAAGCACGATATGATTATGGAGACAATCGGTATTAAGATGTGTAGCTACCACAACTTCAAATCTTTCGCCAAAAGCCCACTGTGCAAACTCCATTCCGAGTTCGTGTATCATTTGCGGTGTACCCTCTCCCGGTGAAAAAGATTGGATTATATGAAAGCCCAATATACCGCCTGTTTTATCATACTCTCTTTTCGTTTCCGACATCTTTTTGTATGCGTTTTCAGCTCTGCAATTTATACCATCAACGAAAAATTTTTGCTCTGTTTTCAGATCATCCACCGTATAATCAAGTGCATTATGCAAGTCTAAAAATGCTTCTTCGTAGTTTTCGTTCTTTATCTTTTGCTTGTTGTCAATATATGCAATGGTTCTGTCAAGACGGCTTTTAATATCTTTAATGAATACTATTGCCATTCTTATTTCCTGAAATCAAACGCTTCGTGCATTTTATCTTCAATAAGGTCAAGCTCATCTAAATGCTTTTTGAGCTCCGAAATATTCAAAATCCCGTTGCTTCTTGCGATAACGATCAGTTGATTTATGTTATTGCCGATTGCTCTCAATTCTCTTATCAACACTTTGTATTCTATTGGAGGAGCTTCGATAAGATTTGATGTGCTTAACAGAAATCTTAAAACTTGAGATTTTGATAAATTCGTTTTAACAGATAATTCATCGAGCACGTAGAATTCTTCTTCATTAAGGAATAAATGAATGTCAATATTTCTTTTTCTCATCTCATATTCCTCGATTCTTTCTTGGGGTATTAGGGGCTTTCCCCTAACAAGCGAATTTGTGTGGATACAAATTCAGTGCTTGCTAAGACTAATGCCAACGGCATTAGCGTCTTAATTCGATCAGCCGGGCTGACATTCTTCATCGTCAAATTCGTCCTCGTCGTCCATAATTCCCTCATCGTTATCACATTCATAAGCCTGATATGCCGCAAGGAAATCAAAATTGTCCGTCTGATCAAGTATATTTGTGTTCACGTCAATATCCTTGACCTTGTTCTCCGCTTTCTCTTTTGAATCAGCGTTAACATCAACTTCATACACGATTGTATGAAGTACCACAACCTTAAATTTTTTCATTTTAAACATCACCTTTCATGTTCTCTGTTATTAGGATTAAACTTTTTTCCTACAATTTCATTGCCGTTAAAATAGAAATTTTCCGGGTACATAAGTTCTTTGGTATACTTCTTAATCTGTTCATCGGATAAGCTTCCGAATTCTTCGCCGGAGCAGTCACATATAAAAGCTGTTCCGACAATAACATCAATAAGTTTCTTGTTTTTGTCGTATATACCTCTGTTAATAGGCAGTTCCCGAACTTTTCCTTCTTCATTACAGACTAAACAAACAGGTTCATCAAAAAAATGAGCAGTCTCAATATATCCGCCGACCATCCTCTGTAAATCCTTAAGTGAAGTTCCGATTTCTGCCGTTCTTGCAATCTTACCGGGTTCAAGTAAAACAACTTTTATCTTCTGATTTCCGATCTCTTTCGTTGAGAAATTAACGTCGGAAAAGTCATCAGGTAAAAGAATGTAATCGCTGTTCTCCCAACCGTCTTTTACCATACGCTGTGCTTTTTCGGCACTTTCTGCTTCAATTTCAATCTTTCTTTCCAGCGTTTCTGTGATTGTAACTTCGTATTTATTCATTATCTATAAACAACCTCCTTTCAATAATTCTGTATGCTATCTGCTGTCCCTGTCTGATTTTATTCTTGCAAGTTTAATAAGCTCATTGGCTTTATTCTCAATACAATCTCGAATTTCATTCATATGGTCGCCCTCGTGTTTTTCCCAAGCAAGGAACAATTCATCAAGAGGTTTCTTTTCTCGTAAAAGAGCTTTACACTGTCTTGCATCAAGGTCGTTTTCTTCAAGTGACAATAATATATCTTCACGGATAACAAGTTCATAAGCATACTGAATAATATTTTCGGGGGTCATAGTTTTTAATGAACTTATAAACTGTTGTTGCTCTGCGTATATCTTTTTGTAAAGAGCGGTGTTTAACTTTTCAAGTGTCATTTTATCATTCCTTCTTTCACACACAGTTGAGTAATTTCTATAAACTGTCTCAATAAAAGCTGCTCGTTCAAAAGAATTATATCTTGTTAACCGTTCCAACTTTTATTCGAATATTGCTTCTAAAAGTTTATGTTCCAATAAGACATTTGAAACCTCAAGTTTTTTAATATATAGTTGTAAATACACAACCTTGCATACCACTATATTATTTTCTGATTTTAACGTTCTTCAAATTATTGATTTTTTCGACAACACATGATAATATAATATATATTTAATCGTGTGGGGGATAGATATGAGTAGCGATAATCAGCGAATTCTTTTACATATATTAATGTCTTCAGGCAACGATGCCGAGGCAACAAAAAAAGTAGACACCACATATTTGCGTTTAAACAATATACTTGCTGGTGATGAACAGCTACCAAATATTGCAAATATTTGTGCTTGTTGTAATAATGTAAACACGAAGTTAGGCGCTTATATACGCAATAGATGTCTTAACATTCGAAAAGAAGACACAATTTTTGAGCCCAGCCTAAACAACCCTAACAATATGCTTAATGCTATTGAAAATTCCAACCGCAAAAATATTCGTGTATTGCTATATCCCGGTAAGCGAAACGATATTGATAATTTAAATCTAAGTGAAACAACGCACAGCATGATTATTCAATTCGATCAAAGCCAAACTTGTTTTAGGGCAGCAGTTCCTCACGCAAAGTACCCTTCGTTCTATCAAACTTGTAATTCTGACAAAAATGCTATTTTGTATTTAGAAGGACTTATTGTTGATGCTTGCATTTGCCACTATCTTGGTGTAAGTGATGTTGCTCTGCACCACGATAACAAACAAAGAATTTCATTAGAAAAAGTGACTTTTCTAAGAGAACTTGCCGAAAGACAAAACATTAGTTTTTTATCTCCCAACGCACAGGTTCTCGTCAAACATGTAGTTACAAAATTAAGTAACGACACTCCTTATATTTCTTTTCTTTCCATCTTTACCATCGCACCAATGGACATTTTCAAAGATGAATCTTATGATTTTTTTTCTTACTTCGAAGATTATTGTAATTTGTGGAGTGAATTTCAAAAATGGTATTTCGATAAATACGGAAGAGTATTTTCAAAAAATAAAAAGGTGATAAATCCGTTGGAAACAGTATTTGACCGAAATAAATACCAAGGACAAATTAGTCCTGTTGAAATTTCAAATAAAATTGATAGTATTTTAAACACATCTTCAAAGAAAATTTCCAATGCACCTTTTGGTCTCGAACTGCGTTATGCGGTTATAATTATCAAACACATGCCTGATACACATTTAAAGACTCAACAATTTGAAGCATTATTCCCTGGCCAACTTCATCAAGCGAAATGGGATATCATTTATTGGGGCGATATTTCAAGATATAATAACATCTTACCATATCTTGAAATAGTTCCATTTATGATAATTGACAATTAATTACTTTAACTATCCCAAGAAAGGAGATTCTTCATATGCCATATATCGCATTTATCGATATGGTTGGTACACGTGCATCCGCTATGTTAAGCAATAAAGAATATACTGAGGCTATCGATGATTTCAACAATTCTTTAAGGCAAGTTAGTTCTATTTGCCAATGTACGATATACGGTTATAGTGATAATGCTTATATTCAAATTGAAAATTTACCTGATCTAATTAAATTTTTTCGCCTTTTAAGAGATAACCTAATAAACAAACATCGCTATTTCACTGCTGCTGTTGACTACGGTTCATTAAATGCCAAAAGAGTTCCATTAGATAAAAACAAAGGTTTTTCTATGAAATTTACAGATCCCAATACAGTAAATATTTTTATGAAACAATGCCAATTTTCAGGGATAGGCGTTTCGTTGTCAAAAAAAGTTGTTGATGATTTGATAGAAGTAAACAAATCAAATGAATTCTGTGCATCAATTTACCAACAAGATTCTAATATAACAACTGACAATTCAAACATAACCTCTATATATGATATCTCTTACGAACCAGTCATATTAGAAAAATTGAAATATGTTATATCCGATTATTTGTTGACAACAGCTACAAATGAAAAGGCGGGAAGGTATTATATAACACCGATTATTTCCATGATAAAATGTTTAGACAAAAACATCCTACTCGACGATTTGGATAAATTGGTTGCCTTGTTGAGCTTTCAAACAATTCCCAAAGCTTTTCAACCCCTTAAATATAACAATAAATACTCTTTGTTTTTTTTGTTTGCACTTATCGATTTCACATTATCTTTACAAGAAAACGGAGATTCAGTCAACAAAAGAGCAATTTGTGAACAAATCATAAAGGGCTCCCATTTTGATTATAACTTATTGATAAAATCACTACCTTTCATACCCATAGCTGTAATATCGAATGCAAATAAGCGTGCTTTTTTAAATGTTTTATATAATATAAAATAATTGTAATTTTCGCTATATTTAGTTTTTATAACATCCATTAATTTTTGCAATTGGGGAAATTCTAACATTTCAACATATTCTTCATCTAACTTTTTCTACAACTTTTCTTTCTGCCACAACAGCCACATCTGGTTCCCCCTCTACAATCTCATTATCCGTATGATCCATATCAAGAAGTGCATTAAGCTCTGCCAACCTCTCCATTTTCCGTGAGAGTTCTTTTTCCTGCGGGAACGGTCTTTCAACCTCGGCTTTAGCATTTTCAAGCTGCACCTTTGTATCTGCAAGCCTTTCCTCACAAGCCTTTAATTTATCCGGCATTGAAGAAATGAGGTTGTCAAGACGGGTAATATTACCATAAATATCCGCACCGAGAGAAACTGAATGTCTGAGAGAACCGACAAGAGTTAATACATATTCCTTTTCGAAGGAATTGAATGACAACTCCATATTAAAGCCACGATATGCACCGATTGATTTCAGTTCAGGTGATGTCATTGCCTTACAAGCAACCAATATTGCTGAACCTGCACCTTTCTTTTCGTCATAGGTAACATCTTCAATTACCATTGGTGAAAAGTTATCTGAGTTTAGAAAAGTGTTTTCTTTTGCTCTTTCAATATCTGCATTGTACCCGGCAATTCTTTCTTCGCCCTGCTTTATCTGCTGCGGATAGAACTTTATAATTCTGTCCTCAAGGCTATATCTCTGACTTAAATGGTTTTGTTTCAAAAGTTTGAGCTTTGACACAGCAACATCCAAATCCATCTTTTCTTTGATATGCGGATTACCTGTTGCAAGTGCTTTAATCTCGGCATAAGATAACGCCTGCTCGTCAACATCTTCTGCTGAACGCACAGGCGATTTTGAAGTCATAATCTGACCGATAAACTTTTGCTTGTTCTCAACAAGCTGATAAAGATACGCATCAAAGGTCTGCTCGGTGACATAACTGTAAATCTCAACCTCGGGGTTTTCATTACCTTGTCGAACAATTCGACCTTCACGCTGCTGCAAATCTGCGGGACGCCAAGGACAATCCGTATGATGAATTGCTATGAGCTTCTGCTGAACATTAGTACCTGCACCCATTTTAGCAGTCGAACCTATAAGAACACGAACCTGACCTGAGCGGACTTTTCCGAAAAGGTCTTTTTTCTTTGCTTCGCTGTCTGCATTATGAATAAAGGCAATTTCACTTTCCGGGACACCTTTTGCAATAAGTTTCTTTTTAATGTCATCATAAACATTAAACTTACCGTCATTATGCGGAGTAGATAAGTCACAGAAGATAAGCTGTGTTGATTTCTGCGGAGTTGTTCGCTCCCAAATACCATAAACATTATCAACACAAGCAGCAACCTTGCTGTTCGGGTCATCGGGTAACATTTCATTGAATAGTCTTTGGTCAAGTGCTAACTTTCTGCCGTCATTTGTAATGAGAAGCATATTATCAACACTTGAATCAACCATCTTTTTCCTTACCTTCTCCGCCCTTTCGGACAATGAAGCAACAAGTTCCTTTTGGATATCGGTCGGCTTTACAGCAATATTATGATAAACTGCTTTCGGTACGGGCAGATTTAACATATCCGCAGTTTGAATATCCGCAACCTGACGAAACATCATCATTAACTCAGGCAGGTTATAGAACTTCGCAAACCGTGTTTTTGATCTGTATCCCGTGCCCTCGGGGTCGAGTTTGTCAAGATACTTTTTGTGGATTTTCTAAATTAAATGATTTGTCCGTAAAGAAATCGCCCAAAACCTCGTGCTTGCAGATGTCTTGAAACACCGTATTCAAAGGCTTTTTGGCACTTTCGGACTGCTTTACATTTACGA
>ERZ780167.343-NODE-343-length-48935-cov-6.298036_pt1 | contig 48935 bp, 36 predicted proteins | sample MGYA00510982_ERZ780167 | MGnify/ENA primary metagenome ERZ780167 (study PRJEB29588, sample SAMEA2146107) | human gut metagenome | biome: human gut; feature: human-associated habitat; material: faeces | place: Denmark | collected 2008/2010 ... | reverse complement strand
TCAAGGGTTACATCAAGTGCCGCACAAAGGGTGGTATGATCGTAGACGTATTCGGCATCGAAGCCTTCCTGCCGGGTTCTCAGATCGACGTGAAGCCTATCCGCGACTATGATGTATTCGTTGGCAAGACCATGGAATTCAAGGTTGTCAAGATCAACCAGGAATTCAAGAACGTCGTTGTTTCCCACAAGGCCCTCATCGAGGCTGAGCTGGAACAGCAGAAGAAGGAAATCATCAGCAAACTCGAGAAGGGTCAAGTACTCGAGGGTGTTGTCAAGAATATCACATCCTACGGTGTGTTCATCGACTTGGGTGGCGTAGACGGTCTGATCCACATCACCGACCTGTCTTGGGGCCGCGTAAGCGATCCGCACGAAGTAGTAGAGCTCGACCAGAAGCTGAACGTCGTTATCCTCGACTTCGACGACGAGAAGAAGCGTATCGCTCTGGGTCTGAAGCAGCTCACTCCGCATCCTTGGGATGCCCTCGACCCGAACCTCAAGGTGGGCGACCACGTGAAGGGCAAAGTAGTCGTTATGGCCGACTACGGTGCATTCATCGAAATCGCTCCGGGTGTAGAAGGTCTGATCCACGTATCTGAAATGTCTTGGAGCCAGCACCTGCGTTCAGCTCAGGACTTCATGAAGGTGGGCGACGAAGTAGAGGCTGTAGTCCTGACACTGGACCGCGAAGAGCGCAAGATGTCTCTGGGTATCAAGCAGCTGAAGCCGGATCCATGGGAAACGATCGAAGAGAAGTATCCTGTAGGCAGCAAGCACGTTGCCAAGGTTCGCAACTTCACTAACTTCGGCGTATTCGTAGAAGTAGAAGAAGGTGTTGACGGCTTGATCCACATCTCCGACCTGTCTTGGACGAAGAAGATCAAACACCCCTCTGAATTCACTCAGATCGGTGCCGACATCGACGTTGTCGTTCTCGAAATCGACAAGGAAAACCGTCGTCTGAGCCTCGGCCACAAGCAGCTCGAAGAGAATCCTTGGGATGTATTCGAAACGATATTCACGGTAGGTTCCGTACACGAAGGTACCATCATCGAGATGCTGGACAAGGGCGCTGTTGTAGCTCTGCCTTATGGTGTGGAAGGTTTCGCCACTCCGAAGCACCTCGTTAAGGAAGACGGTTCTCAGGCTCAGCTCGACGAGAAGCTGCCGTTCAAGGTCATCGAGTTCAACAAGGACGCCAAGCGCATCATCCTGTCTCACAGCCGCATCTTCGAAGATGCTGCCAAGGCAGAAGAGAGAGCCGAGAAGAAGGCTGCCAAGAAGTCTAACAGCAAGAAGGAAGAAATCCCTGTTATCCAGAACCAGGCCGCTTCCACTACGCTGGGCGACATCGACGCACTGGCTGCTTTGAAAGAGCAACTGGAAGGCAAGAAGAAATAAGGTACTTCTGATATAATTTGATGAGAGGAGAGTGTGTCCCCCGCGGGATGCACTCTCTTTTTTTGTGGTGACAGGCGGCATGAATCGCGATTTATGCCTAAATTTGCGGCGTTATGGAGAAGTTTGAGTTACATATTCTGGGGTGTGGTTCGGCTTTGCCCACCACCCGCCATTTCCCGACGTCGCAGATACTCAACGTCCGCGACAAGCTGTTCATGATCGACTGCGGCGAAGGGGCGCAGTTGCAGTTCCGCAAGTCGCGCCTGAAGTTCTCGCGTCTGAACCACATCTTCATCTCCCACCTGCACGGCGACCATTGCTTCGGCCTGCTGGGGCTGATTTCCACGCTGAACCTGCTGGGACGCACGGCCGAGCTCCATATCCATTCGCCTCAGGGGTTGGAGGAGCTGATGAAGCCGATGCTCGACTTCTTCAACCGTCAGATGACCTATGCGGTCGTGTTTCATGCGTTCGATACCCGTGAGCCGTCGGTGGTCTACGAAGACCGTTCGCTGACAGTCACCACCATCCCCTTGCGTCATCGGATGCCTACCTGCGGCTTCCTCTTTGCCGAGAAGCCCAGTCCCCGCCACATCGTCCGCGAGATGGTAGACTTCTATGAGGTGCCTGTCTACGAACTGAACCGCATCAAGAACGGGGCCGACTATGTGACGCCCGACGGCGAAGTGATTGCCAACGAACGCCTGACGCGCCCGTCCGACCCTCCGCGCAGCTATGCCTACTGCTCGGACACCCTGCCGCTGGCATCAGTCGTGGAGCAGGTGAGGGGAGCGGACCTGTTGTTTCACGAAGCCACCTTTGTCGAGGAAGACGCTCCCCGTGCCAAGGAAACCTTCCATACCACGGCTGCGCAGGCGGCCGCCATTGCCCGCGAGGCAGGCGTGAAGCGTTTGCTGGTGGGCCACTTCTCGGCACGCTACGACAACGAAGACCTGTTGCTGGAGCAGGCCCGTGCCGTCTTTCCTGAAACCATGCTGGCGAAAGAAACGCTTTGCGTACCGATTTAATTAAACTTTTTGTATCTTTGGCCGTCTAAAATCTACAAATGCGGATAAAAGTATATGAATACTCCCTATAATGAGCGCGAAGTGCTGGCCTTGTTGCAGGACGAGAAGACACAACGGCGCGGATTTGAAATGATTGTGGCCCAATACAGCGAACAGCTGTACTGGCAGATTCGCCGTATGGTATATTCGCATGAGGACGCCAACGACCTGCTTCAGAACACGTTCATCAAGGCGTGGACCAACATCGACTATTTCCGCGGCGACGCCAAGCTCTCCACCTGGCTCTACCGCATCGCTCTGAACGAATGCCTGACCTTCCTGAACAAACAGCGGGCACAGACCACCGTCTCGCTGGACGACCCCGAGGCCGATGTGCTGCAGAAGCTCGAGAGCGACCCCTACTTCTCGGGCGACAAGATACAGACGACCTTGCAGAAAGCCTTGCTGACCCTGCCCGAAAAGCAGCGGATGGTGTTCAACCTGAAGTATTACCAGGAAATGAAGTACGAGGAGATGTCCGAGATCTTCGGCACGTCGGTCGGAGCACTGAAGGCTTCTTATCATCATGCGGTGAAAAAAATCGAAAAGTTTTTTGAAGATGAATTTTAAACCTTTGCCTCAAACCATAGTCTAATCTGAATGAAAGGAGAAAAGCTTATGAAAGAAGAAGATAATTTGCTGAAGAAAGTTGGTACGGAGAACCCGTTCCGTGTGCCGGAAGGGTATTTCGAAGGATTCACTTCAGACTTGATGAGCCGTCTTCCCGAGAAAGAAAAGAACGATGTCCGCCGTGAGCCTACCACGTGGGAGAAGGTCAGGCCCTGGCTTTACATGGCTGCCATGTTTGTAGGGGCCGCTCTGATCATACGGGTAGCTTCGCCGGGCGACAGCGCGTCGGAAGGCAGGCAGCAGATGGCTGCCGAGGATACGGATGTCGAACTGGAGTACATCAGTACGGCGATAGACAATACGATGATGGACGATTATTCGCTGTACGTCTATCTGAGCGATGAAAATGCAGAATAATCAATACTTGTAAAGAATAACAATGAAAAAGTTGAGTGTTTTAATGGTTGCCCTGTTCGGCTTGATGCTGTCGGTGTGGGCCAATGACGGCATCTGCCAGCGGCTGACGAAGGAAGAGTTTCGCGCCAAGCAGCACGCTTTCCTGACTGAGAAGGCCGGGCTGACCCAGGCTGAGGCTGCCAAATTCTTTCCCCTGTATTTCGAACTGCAGGACCGCAAGCAGAAGTTGAATGACAATGCCTGGAAACTGTTGCGTCAGGGCAAGAACGAGAATACGACAGAGAGCCAGTACGGCGAAATCCTGGACGGCGTATACGATGCGAGGGTCGCTTCCAGCGAACTGGAGCAGACGTATCTGAAGAAGTTCCAGAAGATACTTTCCAATAAGAAGATCTATCTGATACAGCGTGCCGAGATGCGCTTCCACCGCGAGCTGTTGAAAGGCATGAATGGTAAGAAGAACGGAAAAGGGCCTGCTCCCAAGAAGTGAGAAGGACGTTTCCGACTATAGCAGACTGATTTCAGTTTTCAAGAGGTAGGCAGCCTCCCGATGTTGAAAGGGCTTCAGCGTCGGGAGGCTGCATTTTTATTGTTCCTTTTCCAATTTCTTGGCTTCTTCCCAGATGGCATCCATCTCGGCCAGCGTCATGTCGTGCAGGTTGCGGCCTTCCTTGAGGGTGTGTGCCTCCAGATAGTTGAAGCGGCGGATGAACTTCTGGTTGGTGTGCTCCAGTGCATTGTCGGGGTTGATCTTGTAGAGGCGGGCGGCGTTGATGAGGCTGAACAGCACGTCGCCGAACTCTTCTTCAGCCTTCTGCTTGTCCATATTGGCCACTTCGGCCTGAAACTCCTGGATTTCTTCCTTCACCTTGTCCCACACCTGTTCGCGCTCTTCCCAGTCGAAGCCCACGTTGCGGGCCTTGTCCTGTATGCGGTAGGCTTTGATGAGCGAGGGCAGGGCCGAGGGTACGCCGGCCAGTACGCTCTTGTTGCCGCCTTTTTCTTTCAGCTTCAGCTGCTCCCAGTTCTCCACGACCTGGGCAGCCGTTTCAGCTTTTTCGTTGCCGAAGACGTGCGGATGGCGGAAGATGAGCTTCTCGCACAGGCGGTCGCACACGTCCTTGATGTCGAAGTCGCCCGTCTCGCTGCCTATCTTGGCGTAGAAGGCCACGTGGAGCAGGACGTCGCCCAGCTCCTTGCAGATGTCCTGCTTGTCGTCGCGCATCAGGGCGTCGCACAGTTCATAGGTTTCTTCGATGGTGTTGGGGCGCAGGCTTTCGTTGGTCTGCTTGCGGTCCCAGGGACATTTCTCGCGCAGTTCGTCGAGGATGTCGAGGAAGCGTCCGAAGGCTTCCATCTGTTCTTTACGGGTATGTTGCATAATCGTTCTTGTTAGATAAACAGTGATGCAAAGTTACAAAGATTTATATCTCCTCGGCGTTTTGCATCCAAAACTTTGTTGACTTGTGCGGACGCACCGTGGTGCGTCCCTACAACATCCATTCTGCGTGTGGTGATCCGCGTGTCATTATATGTAAATAATTTGTGTTTCCGTTGTGCAGGATGTTTGAATGAAAAGGTTACATTTGCATAAAAGAATATTCTTATGGAAAACATGCCTGTAGGGACGCACCATGGTGCGTCCGAATACGATTCGTCTAATGTATGCAATGCATCCCATCCATCCCGCAAAAGTCCTCGGGCTGATTTTCACGATTACAGCGGGGGTGAATATTTCATTACTGTCTGTACGCAAGGAAAAGAGCATTATTTGGGTGAAATTGTAGATGGACAGATGGAATATTCGTCCGTCGGCCGGTTTGCGGTTGATGCCTTGACAGGAATGGAAGCGCATTATCCCTATGCGGAGGTCGTGGTGTCCGTAGTGATGCCTAACCATGTGCATGCCATTGTTCGTATACATCCGTCGGAGGAGGCGCCTGCGAAACGGACGGCTTTGAGTGCGGTGATAGGAGGGTTCAAACAGGCTGTGACGTGTTTTGCACGTAAGAATAATATCAGGTTTGGATGGCAGGGACGTTATCACGATCATATTATTCGGGGAGTGGAGGACAGGAATCGGATAGCGGAGTATATCGGTCATAACGTAGCCCGGTGGGATTGCGATTGTTTTTATCAGAAATAATCGTTTTCGATTGCATCGTTTTGTGCGGACGCACCGTGGTGCGTCCCTACGGCGTATGGGGTGTTTGATGCATCTCGTACGAGATGAGCAGCCCCACCACCTCGGAGTAGTTCTGACGGCCGCTTTCTATCTGGTTGCCCTTCAGGTAGAGGTCGTAGATCCACTCCTGCACGGCACCTACCAACGGGCTGTACTTGGCCGACCAATAGGCTTGATGGTCTTTGGCCAGTTGGATGATTTCGGGGCGGATGTTCTCTACAAGTGCCTGGTAGGCAGCCTCGTCCATCAGGCGGCGGGCGTTGCCCAACACGTGGAAGAGGATGGAGTAGTAGCCGCTGAAGCGCAGGGCGGGTACGCTGGAGCGGGTGCATACCTGATAGGCGTAGAAGTTGGCCTCCGCCTCGCTGGTGATGCCCAAGCGGTGGGCCAGTTCGTGGGCATAGGTGGCGGGATAGTCGGCAGGCAGCAGGTCGCCGTTCAGGGTGAACTCGCAGAAGAAAGGTCCCATGCTGCCCGTGACGCCCACCATCGAGATGAGCGGGGTGAAGAGCATCGTCTTGGCCCGCGGACGGTCGGTCGTAGGCGGGAGCACGCCCAGCGCAGGGCTGATGGCACGATAGCCGCGTACCACCTCGTTGCGCACTGCGTCGGTATCGATGCTGTCGATAGGGGTGTACGAAGCGTTCAGCCGCTCGATGTAGTCGTCCGTGAAGCGGGCGAAGTTCTCGGGCGTATAGGCCGTGTAGGCGATGCCCGTCCGCTGGTAGAAGTTGGGTTGCGAGTAGTTCAGTCCCCAGGCCAGGTAGAACCAGACGTAAATCCAGAGCAGGAACTCCACCTCGCGACCAACGATGCGCCGCCAGGGTTTCTTGCGGCGGAGGCGGGCGTAAAAAGGCCAGACAACCAGCCAGGCGATGCTGAGGGCGATGAAGAGGTCGCCCACGGCGAAGGGGATGAGGTCGGACACGGTGGTCAGTACGCAGGCTATGGTGGGGTAAATGTATCGGGCGTAGCAGGCTCCCGCGGCGGGCAGGAGTTGTACGAGCCATACCGTCAGTATCAGTGCCATCAGTACAAAGTGGCGCTTTTGGAAGCTTTGGCGTCGCCTGTACAACGGTCGGTTGAGACTTTCTTGGGCGTTCGGCAAGTGGTTATGTGTCAGCATGCTATCAGTTTATTTTAGTTTATCAAAAATAAACTGTCAGTTTAATAGTGATAAACTGTCAGTTTAATGCTTTTAAACTGTCAGTTTAGTCCGTTTAAACTGAGAGTTTAAAGCCTTTGAACCGACGGTATACTCCGTTTGAACCGGAGCAAAACCGCCGTCTTTGCGCAAAGATAGACAAATCTTTCCGTTGCTTTTGCCGATGGAAAGCAATAAATTACTAATTTTGTGCCCATAATCGCAAACAATTTTAATTTTATAGATTTAAAGAGAAATGGAATTAGCAAGTAAGTACAATCCCGCCGACGTAGAGGGAAAGTGGTACCAGTATTGGCTGGACCACAAACTGTTCAGTTCGAAACCCGATGGCCGTCAACCGTACACCGTCGTCATCCCGCCTCCCAACGTCACCGGTGTGCTCCACATGGGACACATGCTTAATAATACCATTCAAGATATCCTGGTGCGCCGCGCCCGCATGGAAGGCAAGAACGCCTGCTGGGTGCCGGGTACCGACCATGCTTCCATTGCTACCGAAGCCAAGGTGGTGAACAAACTGGCCGCGCAGGGCATCAAGAAGACCGACCTGACGCGCGAGGAGTTCCTGAAGCATGCCTGGGAATGGACCGAAGAACACGGCGGCATCATCCTGAAGCAGCTCCGCAAGCTGGGCGCTTCATGCGACTGGGACCGCACGGCCTTCACCATGGACGAGAAGCGCAGCAAGAGCGTCATCAAGGTGTTTGTCGACCTGTATAACAAGGGACTCATCTACCGCGGCGTGCGCATGGTGAACTGGGACCCCAAGGCGCTGACTGCCTTGAGCGACGAGGAAGTGATTTATAAGGAAGAGCACAGCAAGCTCTACTACCTGAAATACTACGTGGCCGACGACGACATGTCGGGCGAGACCGGTGCCGAAGGTGAAGTGGTTCACCGCGATGCCGAAGGCCGCCGCTACGCCGTAGTTGCCACGACCCGTCCTGAGACCATCATGGGCGATACGGCCATGTGTATCAATCCGGCCGACCCCAAGAACCAGTGGCTGAAGGGCAAGAAAGTCATCGTGCCCCTCGTAGGTCGTGTCATCCCCGTTATTCAGGACGACTACGTGGATGTAGAGTTCGGTACGGGCTGTCTGAAGGTGACGCCTGCCCACGACGTGAACGACTACATGCTGGGCGAGAAGTACAACCTGCCGAGCATCGACATCTTCAACGACAACGGCACCCTGAGCGAAGCAGCCGGCCTCTATGTAGGTATGGACCGCTTCGACGTGCGCGAACAGATTGAGAAAGACCTCGCCGCCGCCGGCCTGCTGGAGAAGGTGGAGGCCTACACCAACAAGGTGGGCTTCTCCGAGCGTACCAACGTGGCCATCGAGCCGAAGCTCTCCATGCAGTGGTTCCTCAAGATGCAGCACTTTGCCGACATGGCCCTGCCGCCTGTCATGAACGACGAACTGAAGTTCTATCCCGCCAAGTACAAGAACACGTACAAGAACTGGCTGGAGAACATCAAGGACTGGTGTATCAGCCGCCAGCTGTGGTGGGGACACCGCATTCCTGCCTACTTCCTGCCCGAAGGCGGATACGTGGTGGCCGAGACGCCCGAGAAGGCGCTCGAACTGGCCAAGGAGAAGACCGGCAAGGCCGACCTGAAGCTGGAAGACCTGCGTCAGGACGAAGACTGCCTCGACACATGGTTCTCTTCCTGGCTGTGGCCCATCTCCCTGTTCGACGGCATCAACAACCCCGGCAACGAGGAAATCAAATATTACTATCCGACGAGCGACCTGGTGACAGGCCCGGACATCATCTTCTTCTGGGTGGCCCGCATGATCATGGCCGGATACGAATACATGGGCGACATGCCTTTCCGCAACGTGTACTTCACAGGTATCGTGCGCGACAAGCTGGGACGCAAGATGTCCAAGTCGCTGGGCAACTCGCCCGATCCGCTGGACCTCATCGAACGCTATGGTGCCGACGGTGTGCGCATGGGTATGATGCTTTCGGCTCCTGCCGGCAATGACATTCTGTTCGACGATGCCCTCTGTGAGCAAGGTCGTAACTTCAACAACAAGATATGGAACGCCTTCCGTCTCGTCAAGGGCTGGGAAGTGAGCGCCGAGGTCGAAGTGCCCGAAGCAGCCGCCCTGGCCATGAAGTGGTTCGAGTCGAAGCAGAACGCCGTAGCCCTCGAAGTGGCCGACCTCTTCAGCAAGTACCGCTTGAGCGAAGCCCTGATGGCTGTCTACAAGCTCTTCTGGGACGAATTCTCCAGCTGGTATCTGGAGATGATCAAGCCTGCTTACGGCCAGCCCATCAGCAAGGTCGTTTACGATACGACCATCGGTTTCTTCGACAACCTGCTCCACCTGCTCCATCCGTTCATGCCCTTCATCACTGAAGAGCTGTGGCAGCATATCGTGGACCGCAAGGACGGCGATAGCCTGATGGTGAGCCCCATGGCCGCTCCGGGACCGGTGGACGAAGCCCTTGTGCAGCAGTTCGAGGTTGTGAAGGAAATCATCAGCAACGTCCGCTCCATCCGCTTGCAGAAGAACATCGCGCAGAAGGAAGCGCTGGAGTTGCAGGCCGTGGGCGAGAACCCTGTAGCCGCCTTCAACGCCGTCATCACGAAGATGTGCAACCTCTCGTCCATCACCGTGGTCGAGGCCAAGGCCGACGGCGCCGCCGCCTTCATGGTAGGCACGACGGAGTATGCCGTACCTTTGGGCAACATGATTGACGTGGAAGCTGAAATCGCCCGCATGGAAGCCGAACTGAAGCACAAGGAAGGTTTCCTGCAAGGCGTACTGAAGAAACTCAGCAACGAGAAGTTTGTGAACAACGCCCCCGCCGCCGTCATCGAGCTGGAGCGCAAGAAGCAGGCCGATGCCGAAAGCATCATCAAGTCGCTGAAGGAAAGCATTGCTGCGCTGAAGAAAGCGTGAAGCAGTGATGAGTGACGAGCTACGAGCTACGAGTTTTCCGGCTTGTCACTCATCACTCGTAGCTTGTAGCTCGTAGCTAATAAATATAGAAACGTCGGGTGCGGCTTTCTGTTACAGGAAAGCAGAGCCCGACGTTTGTTTTGTATCATCTTAAAACCATTGTATCATGAGAAAAATCACTTCACTTTTGTTGCTGGCGGTCTTGTGTTGCCCCGCATGGGGAGCCATAACCTCCGTCACAGACACGGTATTCATCCGCGAAACCAATATTCCCGTTCTGATAGACCGTCAGGACAACGAACTGTTCCACCTGCACATCGACAACGGCGAAGGCAAGAAGCTGGACCGTGTCCTCCTGGACTTGGGCGAAGCGGTCGACCTGACTCAAGTAGAAGCCGTCAAGCTGTACTATGGCGGTACGGAGTGCGTGGAGCGTAGCGGCAAGGGATATTATGCTCCTGTGGCCTATGTGTCGGCCTATACCGTAGGACAGACCCGTGCGGCCAATCCTTCCTATTCTGTATTGAAGAGCGAAGTCCGTTCGCCCGGCCGTGAAGTGGTGTTCGACGTGAACCAGACACTCTATCCGGGCATCAATTATTTCTGGATCAGCCTCCAGATGAAGCCGCAGGCATCGCTGCTTTCCAAGTTCTCTGCCTCGGTGGCTTCGGTCGAAATCGACGGACAGGCCGCTCCGCTGAAGCTGGCCAACGGTCCGCGTGTCCATCGGATGGGCTTCGGTGTCCGTCAGGCGGGCGACGACGGTGTGGCCGCCTACCGCATTCCTGGCCTGGCGACCAGCAACAAGGGTACGCTGCTGGCCGTCTATGACGTGCGCCACAACAACAGTGTCGACCTGCAGGAATACATTGAAATCGGTCTGAGTCGCAGTACCGACGGCGGGCAGACGTGGGAGAAAATGCAGATACCCATGAGCTTCGGCGAGTACGGCGGGCTGCCCAAGGCACAGAACGGTGTGGGCGATCCGGCCATCCTGGTGGACAAGCAGAAGGGTACCATCTGGATTATGGCGGCCTGGACGCATGGCATGGGCAACGCGCGTGCCTGGAACAACTCGGGTCAGGGCATGACGCTGGAGCAGACGGCCCAGCTGATGCTGGTGAAGAGCGACGACGACGGCAAGACGTGGTCCGACCCCATCAACATTACGGAACAGGTAAAGTCGCCCGAATGGTATTTCCTGCTTCAGGGACCGGGTCGGGGCATCTCGATGGCCGACGGCACCCTGGTCTTCGCCGGCCAGTTCATCGGTGCCGACCGCATCCCCTGTGCCTGCATCATCTATAGCAAGGACCACGGCAAGACGTGGCACATCAGCCAGCCTGCCCGCACCAACACCACCGAGTCGCAGGTGGCCGAAGTGGAGCCGGGCGTACTGATGCTGAACATGCGCGACAATCGTGGTGGCAGTCGTGCCGTAGCGGTGACCCGCGACTTTGGGGCTACGTGGGAAGAGCATCCCTCTTCACGCAAGGCGCTGGTAGAGCCCGTTTGTATGGCCAGCCTGCTGCATGTGGCAGCCGAAGACAATGTGACAGGCAAGCCGCTCTTGCTGTTCTCCAACCCCGACAGCCCGAAGAACCGCCACCGCATGACCATCAAGGCCAGTCTGGACAACGGCCTGACGTGGCTGCCCGAGAACCGGCTGATGCTGGACGAAGGCGGCAGCTGGGGCTATTCGTGTCTGACGATGATCGACCGCGAAACGGTCGGCATTCTCTACGAGAGCAGCACGGCCCATATCTTGTTCCAGGCAGTGAAGTTGGAAGATATTCTGAAATAAAAGATACCATGACAAAGAAAGGATTATTATTGGTGTGGGCACTCTCTGCCAGTCTGTGGTGCAGTGCCCAACAGCCGGCGGAGCAGTATCCGTTGGGCGCTTATGAAGAATTGACGGATACGAAGCCCCACGACGGTGAGGCCGTTTGGAACAAGATGCAGCGTCCGACGGCTTTGGCTTGGGGCAGTGTCGATGTGCGCTATCCCAAGTTGAGCATTCCTGAAGGGACCCGCAAGGGAAGCACCCGGATGACAGCCTGGAAAGGTGAGCGGGTGCATGCGCAGGCTGTGCTTTGGACCCGACAGGCCCTGAAGAACGTGCGTGTGGAAGTCAGTGAGCTGAAGAACGGCCGTTCGGTTATCCCCGCTTCGGCCGTGAAGACGAATTTTGTGCGCTACGTCATGACCGACGAGCTGAACAAGGACGGTAAAGGCGGTTGCGGCAATCGGCCCGACAAGACCCAGTGGGATTCCTCGTTGGTGGCCGATGTGCTCGACATCGCGCAGGAACTCGATATCAGGGAACGCTGTTCGCAGCCGATATGGTTGAGCGTTTGGGTTCCGGCTGACGTCCAGTCCGGTACGTATCAATCACGTCTGACGGTCAGTGCCGAGGGTATGGAACCGATGTTCCTGCCTTTCGAAGTGAAGGTGGTGAACCGTACGCTTCCGGCTCCGCAGGACTGGAAGTTCAATCTGGACCTGTGGCAGAACCCTTATGCGGTGGCGCGCTATTACCAGGTGCCGCTTTGGAGCAAGGAGCATTTCGACGCCATGCGTCCCATCATGAAGATGTTGGCCGATGCGGGCCAGAAGGCCATTACGGCCAGCATCATGCACAAGCCTTGGAACGGGCAGACGGAAGACCCCTTCGACAGCATGGTGACCCGCATCAGGAAGCTGGACGGCTCGTGGGAGTTCGGTTATGCTGTGTTCGACAAGTGGGTGGAGTTCATGACCGAGGACATCGGCCTTCAGGGACTGATCAGTTGTTATACCATGATTCCCTGGGCCTTGCACTTCGATTATTACGATGAAGCCACCAACCGTGTCCTGTTTGTGGATGCCAAGCCAGGCGATGTGGCCTATGCAGAGTATTGGGGAACTTTCCTGAAGGACTTTGCCCGTCATCTGCGCGAGAAGGGCTGGTTCGAGCGCACGGCCATTTCGATGGACGAGCGTCCCATGGAGGCCATGCGCGAGGCTATCAAGGTGGTTCGTGCGGCCGATCCGGAGTTTAAAATTACGTTAGCGGGTAACTATCATCCCGAAATAGAATCGGATTTGTTTTATTATTGCATTCCTTTGGGACAGAAATTCCCGGCTGATGTGAAGAAGGCCCGTGAGGCTCGAGGACAGGTCAGCACCTATTATACGTGTTGTGTGGAAGCATTCCCGAATACATTCACTTTCTCCCGTCCGGCCGAGGCCGTGTGGACCATGCTCCATGCGGTAGCCGAGGGATATGACGGTTACCTGCGTTGGTCCTTCAACAGCTGGACGGCCGATCCCCTGCGCGATTCGCGTTTCCGCACGTGGGCGGCAGGCGACACCTACAGCGTCTATCCGGGTCCGCGGAGCAGCATACGTTTTGAGCGGATGATGGAGGGTGTGCAGGAGTGTGAGAAAGTACGCATCCTGCGGGAAGAATTTACACGTAAAGGCGGGAAAGGGAAGCTGGCCCGTCTGGAGAAGTTGCTTTCCAGGTTTACGCTGGAGGCTTTGCCCGAAGGACGCCTCCATCCGGAAGCCGATGTGGCGGCCTTGCACGACTGGCTGGGCCGTCAGTAAAAATGGCAGCTCCCCTCCTTGTTTCGCCATGTGGCGGATGGGAGGGGAGCTTTCTTTTTGAGTATGCAGAAAAGTTTATTCCAATAGTTTCTTGAGGAACTCGTCCAGTTCCTCGTCCAGTCCCTTCAGCAGTTCATCGCTGACCATCAGGGTGTCGTCGTCCATCAGAAGCAGTTCGGCCAACGTTTCTTTGTCTTCGTCTACCAGTACAAAAGAGAAAGGCTTCAGGTTGGTCATCTGGTCAAAGTCGCCGGCGCTTTTCATTTCATTCAGCAGAGTCGACAGCGTACGTTCGGTATCGCTGTTGAAGTCTTCCCCCTCGTAGTTGATCCATTCTTCAATGGTGGTCCGGGCCAGCTCTTCGTCTTCATCGTTGAAGATAACCAGTTCGCCGGAAGTGGGGTTGGCTTGCAGGTGGATATCGGTCACAATAGTCTGTTCGCAGGCACAATTGTATCTGCTCACTGCTTTCTTGATGGCATTCCCGAGTTGGGACAGGGACGATTGACTCAGTTTCATATGGCAAATGTTCTGTTACACCTTTCAAAGGTAGGAAAAAAATGGCAACGTTGGCATATTTTCTTTAAAAATCGTCATTATTTCTATTCATTTGGACCTTCAGCCGTGTCAGTCCTTCCCGACGGGTCTTCAGTTCGTTTACATAAGCGCTGGTCATGAGATAGTTGGGAATGTCGCTGGCATAGAGGCCTTGGCTGCTCTTTTCACCGATGCCGTCCACTTGTTCGGCTATTTTCTGCGCTTTCAGTGCCCAGTCGTAGGCTTGGCTGATACTGTCCTGCATTTCATACCCCAAGGCAATGTTGTAGGCGGCATACATTTTGGACTTACCTTTCTTATGTTCATATTCAACTTTCCATAATTCAATGGCTGCGGGCCAGTTCTTTTCCTTGACGAAAACGGCTGCGTCGCGCATGTTGACGGTACCTCCTGTGAAGAGGTAGCGGGTGGCGGTAGTCCAATAGGGAATCAGATACTTGACCGGAACGCTGCCGGCAAACTCCGATGCCTGCTCTATCATGTCTTTTTCTGGAATTAGTTTGGTGAATATTTGTGTCTCACTGCTACCGGTGGCTTCCCAGAAGATGCTGTCTGTGGGAGTGACGGTAACCATCGGGGTGGAGCGAGTCGGGAGATATACTTTGACAGTCGGGTAAACCTTGGCATCGACGGTTCCATAGTACACCTGCCAGTCGGGCAGGTAGCTGACTCTCCTCAGGCTGCTCAGTTGGATGTTTTCCAGCGACAGGAGGAAGTCGACTCCCAGTTCGTCGGTCAGTTGGCGTACCTCGGTTTGCGACAGTGTGCTTTCGCGTGGGGTAATGTCCTGGCTTCGGAGCGCAGAATCGCAGATGACAACCAGGTCAAAGTAGTTGGCGTCTGCCACAGCTTTTGCCAATGACTCGGTAGTGAGTCGGGCATCTCCGTTGTAATAGTCTGTCCGTCGGGCAATCTCCGTTTCGGCTTTCCCCTTTCGTGTGTCGCTTGTGATGAGTTTGTTGTCCGGCGTTGCAGGCATATTGTTTACAATGCCTACCCGTTTCAGGTCGGCGGGAAAGCTGACTTCGGCCGGCAGCATATAGTCTATTGAAAGTTGCTCGATGCTTTGGCAGGCGGTCAGGCAAAGGATGCCTGTCATGGCCAGACAATAAAGGAGTCTTTTCTTCATAGTTCTCAAAATCTTTAATCCTGAACAAAAGTACTCTTTTCGTTGAAAATATAAAAGCCCCGAACGGTTTTTAACCGTTCGAGGCTTTTGTTAAGTGGGAGTAACGTTACTTCCTTTTACAGATTTCTTCCGTGGCAGTTCTTGTATTTCTTGCCGCTGCCGCAGGGGCAGGGATCGTTGCGTCCTACTGTCTTTTCTGCGCGGATGGGTTCCCGTTTGGGCTGTTCGCGGGTATCTCTTGCGGCGGCAGCCTGCTGGTTCGGGTCGTTCAAGTCCACTTTCTGTTCACGGTATTTGCTCATGTCCTGACGTTGCTCGGGAGCGGCCTGGCGCACTTCTACGTTGCGCTGGGGCGCCTGCTGCTGGCTTTCGGCCGGAGCTTCCTGTACAGGTATCTGGCCGCGCATCAGAATGGAGATGGTCTGGTTGTTGATCTTGTCGACCATCGCATCGAACAGGTTGACAGATTCGAGCTTGTAGATCAGCAACGGGTCTTTCTGTTCGTAGCTGGCGTTCTGTACGGAGTGCTTCAGGTCGTCCAGCTCGCGGAGGTTCTCTTTCCAGGCCTCGTCGATGACATGCAGCAGGATGCTCTTCTCGAACGACTTCACCACTTCCTTGCATTCGCTTTCATAGGCGGCTTTCAGATTGCAGGAAATGTTGTACATGCGCTTGCCGTCAGTGATGGGAATCAGGATGTTCTCGTACATGTGTCCCTGGTTCTCGTATACCTGCTTGATGACCGGATAGGCAATCTGTGCCATGCGGTCGGTCTTGCGCTTGAAGAGCTCCATTGCGGCATCGAAAGCCTTGTCGGCCAGCTTTTCTTTTTTCTCTTCCTTGAATTCGTCTTCGGTGAACGGGGCTTCCATGGCCAGTGTCTGGAGCATGTCCATCTTGCAGTTCTCGTAGTCGGGAGCTTGTACGGCATTGACACAGCGGTCCCAAATCATGTTCACGATGTCCATGCCGATGCGTTCGCCCATCAAGGCGTGGCGGCGTTTGGTGTAGACCACGGTACGCTGCTTGTTCATCACGTCGTCGTATTCCAGCAAGCGTTTACGGATGCCGAAGTTGTTTTCTTCCACTTTCTTCTGGGCCCGTTCGATGGACTTGGAAATCATGCTGTGTTCAATCATTTCACCTTCCTTGAAGCCCAGCTTGTCCATCACGCTGGCAATGCGGTCGGACGAGAACAGACGCATCAGGTCGTCTTCCAGTGAGACGAAGAACACGGATGAACCCGGGTCGCCCTGACGGCCGGCACGACCACGCAGCTGGCGGTCTACACGGCGGGACTCGTGACGCTCCGTGCCGATGATGGCCAGACCGCCGGCAGCCTTTACTTCCGGACTTAGCTTGATATCGGTACCACGGCCGGCCATGTTGGTGGCGATGGTCACCGTACTGCTTTGACCGGCTTGTGCTACAATCTCGGCTTCCTTCTGGTGCAGCTTGGCGTTCAGCACGTTGTGGGGAATCTTGCGCATGGTCAGCATCTTGCTCAGCATTTCCGAGATTTCTACCGACGTCGTACCTACCAGTACGGGGCGTCCGGCACGGACCATGGCTTCGATTTCTTCGATAACAGCTTTGTATTTCTCACGTTTCGTCTTGTAGACGCGGTCGTTCATGTCCTTGCGGGCAATGGGGCGATTGGTCGGGATCACTACAACGTCCAGTTTGTAGATATCCCAGAATTCACCGGCTTCCGTTTCGGCCGTACCGGTCATACCGGCCAGCTTGTGGTACATACGGAAGTAGTTCTGCAAGGTGATGGTGGCGAATGTCTGTGTGGCGGCTTCCACCTTCACGCCTTCCTTGGCTTCGATGGCCTGGTGCAGACCGTCGGAGTAGCGGCGGCCTTCCATGATACGGCCCGTCTGCTCGTCCACAATCTTCACCTGTCCGTCTATCACGACGTATTCGTCGTCCTTCTCAAACATGGTATAGGCCTTCAGCAACTGGTTGATGGTATGTACGCGTTCCGACTTGATGGCATAGTTGGTGAGCAGGGCATCCTTCTTGGCCAGACGCTCTTCTTCGCTCAGGTCCTTTTCATTTTCCAGTTCGGAAAGCTGGGCGGTGATGTCGGGCAATACGAAGAGGGTGGGGTCGGCCGAGTTTCCGCTGATGAGGTCAACACCCTTGTCGGTGAGGTCGACGCTGTTCAGCTTCTCGTCGATGACGAAGTAGAGCGGATCGGTCACTTCGTGCATGCGCTTGTTGTTCTGCTCCATGTAGATTTCCTCTGTCTTCAGCATACCGGCCTTGACGCCCTGTTCGCTCAGGAACTTGATGAGCGGCTTGTTCTTGGGCAGAGCCTTGTGGCTGCGGTAGAGGGCCAGGAAACCTTCTTCCTGCTCCTTCTTGTCGTTGGAGGCGATGAGGCGCTTGGCGTCGGCCAGGTATTGGGTAGCCAGTCTCTTCTGGGCTTCCACCAGTCTTTCTACCAGCGGGCGGAGCTGTTCGAACAGCTGGTCGTCGCCTTTGGGCACCGGACCGGAGATGATCAACGGCGTACGGGCATCGTCAATCAGGACGGAGTCGACCTCGTCGACGATGGCGTAGTTGTGTTGGCGCTGCACGAGGTCTTTCGGACTGATGGCCATGTTGTCGCGCAGGTAATCGAAACCGAATTCGTTGTTGGTACCGAAGGTGATGTCGGCCAGGTAGGCACGGCGGCGGGCATCGGAGTTGGGCTGGTGTTTGTCGATGCAGTCCACGCTCAGGCCATGGAACATGTAGAGCGGTCCCATCCACTCGGAGTCACGCTTGGACAGGTAGTCGTTCACTGTCACTACATGTACGCCGTTACCGGTCAGGGCATTGAGGAATACGGGGAGGGTAGCCACGAGGGTTTTTCCTTCACCGGTTGCCATTTCGGCAATCTTACCCTTGTGCAGCACGACGCCGCCGAAGAGCTGTACGTCGTAGTGCACCATGTTCCAGGTGATTTCGTTACCTCCCGCCATCCAGTGGTTCTTGTAGATGGCCTTGTCGCCTTCGATGCGGACAAAGTCCTTGGTGGCAGCCAGCTGGCGGTCGAAGTCGTTGGCTGTAACCACGATTTCTTCATTTTCCGTGAAGCGGCGGGCTGTCGACTTGACGATGGCAAAGGCGGCGGGCAGCACTTCGTCGAGTGCTTTCTCGTAGATATCCAGTATCTCCTTTTCGATTTTGTCTATCTGGGCAAAGATTTCTTCGCGTTTCTCCAGTTCCGTGTTTTCCACGGTGGTCTTCAGTTCGTCTACTTTGGCACGCTGCTGGGCTGCGGAGTTGCGGATGTATGCCTTTAGTTCTTCTGTCTTGGCACGCAAGGCGTCGTTGTCCAGACTGTCGATTTCCGGATAAGCGGCTTTCACCTTGTCGACCCACGGTTGGATTTCCTTCATGTCGCGGGTGGATTTGTTGCCGAAAATCGAGCTTAAAAATTCATTGAATCCCATTTTATAATTGTTTTTATTATTATTAGCTGTTTGATTGATAGATAATTTTACCTCTGCAAAGGTAATCATTTCAACACAGAGGACACAGCGTTCTGCCGAGTTTTTTCCTACATTCCGTTCTTTCTTGCAACAGACAGGAGCGGAAGACGGGAAAGGCAGGGGCAGGCGAGGGCCTTGTCATGAAAAATCAGAGGTTGAGCGGAGAGGCTTTGCAACCGTTGGGGGCGCGGATGCGCATCACCTTGGTCAGGGTGGGGGCGATGCGGTCGGTGCTGATGGGTGTACGGATGATTTCGGCCTTGATGCCGCCGCCCATCAGAATCAGCGGAGCAGGTGTTTCGGCGGAACGAACCATGCGGCTGTCCGCGCCGTTGTCCTGGACGATGGTCCATCCAGGCAGTACTTCTACGGCCAGGTCGCCCGAACGTTTGCGGTGATAGCTGTTGCGGACGGGGTCAATCTGGGGAGACCAAGAGCCGAGCAGCAACTGGTGGGACGTGTAGACTTTGTCCACGCCGCTGAACTGAACCAGGAAGGCTGCCGATTTTTCCAATATATCCGTCAGGTCGAGCTGCTTGTCTTCCAGCAGTTTATGGTTGAGGTATATTTGTTGGTCGTAGTAGGCTTCCACGTACTGCCCTGCACCGTATGTGGCCATGAGGTACATGTTGAGCAGCGTGGCGCAGCGGTTCAGGTGGAATTCGCCTCCGGGGATGCGGTAGATGCCCGTATCGGCCGGTTCGGGGTCGGCATAGCCCGTCGAGGTGATGCAGACGATGGTGTTCTGCAACCCTACCTGCTTGTCGATGAGCTCGAGCAGGGTGGCGATGCTGCGGTCCAGTCGGATGTAGGTGTCCTGCATTTCCATGGCACATTCGCGGGTGCTGCGGTGGTTATAGTTGCCGGCATAGTAGGTCAGCGCCAGCAGGTCGGGGATGCCGTCGCGCCCGATGCCGCTCTTTTCCAGCAGCCTGGCGGCCAGCAGATTGACTTCGTCGTTGACGAAGGGACTGGCCGAGAGACGGTAGAACTTGTTCTCGCGCTCGGTCTCAAAGATGTATTTGAAGGGCTCCGTACGCCAGTCGGACAGGTATTTGTAGTCGGCTACCGGACGGAGGGGGGTCCAGACGATGTCCTTGATGCGGAAATCGACAGAGCAGGAATCGTTGTACTGGTTGAGCCACTCGGGGAACTCCTGATAATAGGTGGTGCTGCACCACTTCCCGTTCTTGTTGTTGAGCCAGAAGGCACCGTCGGCCGCATGGCCGGCACTCAGGATGGCCGCGTCGCGATAGGGAGCGATGGCGTAGGCCTTGGCGTTGTTGCGGGTGGCTATCTTCAGCTCGTCGGCTACGGTCGACGTGAGCAGTTGGGCGGGCGAGCTGCTTTGGTTGGTATAGTTGCCCATGTAGTTGGGGTCGTCCACACAGTTGCGCGGCGTCAGGGTGGACATGTCCATCCACTTGCCTGCGATGATGCCGTGGGTGGCGGGCGAACAACCTGTGAAGAGGGTGGCGGTGGCCGACGCGCGGTCGGGCTTGCTGAAAGGCATCTCGGCCTGGCAGAACACCTTGCCTTCGCGCATGAGGCGCTTGAAGCCCTTTTCTCCATAAAGCGACGAGAACGCCTCCAGGTAGTCGGTGCGCAGCTGGTCGATGTTCAGGGTGACGACCAGCTTGGGCGTAGCGGGCAACGGTTGTGCCTGCATGCCGCCGAAGGTCAGCACCAGTATGGAGGTAATCAGTCCTTTCTTCATATCTTCTGTTTCGTAGCTTGTTTATGTGACAATATCAGGTTGCCTGCCGAACGTACCAGCAAACACAGTGCCAAAGGTAATACAGCTAAATTGATTTTCTGTGAAATGAGCGCCCAAAGCACTATAAAAAGTGTTAAAACGACAAGATTTGCCATCATATAGCGGCTTTTTTCCTTTCGGATGACCTTTTTCAGCATCCATGGCAGGCAGAAAAGGTGCAGCGGATGGAGCACGAAGAGCAGGTAGTTGGGGCTCACGGCGGGGTGTTTCGACAGCAGGACCAGGAAGGCGAGGATGCATCCACCCAGGCCGGCCGCGAGGAAGAGGACGAGGTCGATGCCCCACAGACTTTTCCCTTGGCGGACGCCATACCATGTGGCGGCAGCAACGGCGGCTAGGAGTATCAGGGCACAAGTTATCGGGCTGGGAAGCGGAAGTCCCGTTTCTTTGTCTTCGGGCGAGGCGGTGACCACCTGCTCCGTATGGCTCACCAGCGGGATGGCGCGGATGCCGGTCGAATCGGTGAGCGTGGCAGTGGCAAAGAAATCTTTCAGGTAGAAGGGAGCAAACATCATCTGACGGCGGCTGATGGGGCGGTCGGCCTCGCTGCCCAGGCAGAGGTCTATGCCGAACTGCGACCACGGATGCCCCTTGCAATATTGGTGGACGATGTCGCGGAAGCTGCGGCCGGTGTCGGTCGTCGTCATGTCATCGGCATAGTGGAGGCGGCCTTTCACGGTACGTTCCACCAGGTCGCGCGGACGGGTGGAGCAGTTGTCGTGGAAGAAGTTGTAGAGATAGACGCGGTTCTCCGGACGGTAGTTCTCTTCCAGCAGGGCTATCAGCCGGCGTTTTTCCTCGGAGCTGAGGTTCAGCGTCTGCTGCCATACGTCGCGGTTGGTCATCTGGTATTCTGCCAGAAAGTATTTGTAGTCCGTCGCTCCCAGCTGGTAATACGTTTCGCCCAGCGTGAAGCGCAGGACGAAGTTCGGTGTGTCGAAGCTGAAGAGGCCGTAGTTGAACACGGCATCAATGCCCCGCCGGCGATCTTCGTAGCGGAGAGCCGTGTGTCCGAAGAGGGAGTAGATTTCCGTTCCCGGCCCGCAGGTCAGCAGGCTGAGGCGGATGCCGTCGTCTTCGGGAGGTGTCGTCGTTTCGGCCGCCCGCAGGCGGGGGCAGGCCAGGGCGCACAGAAGAATTGTTATATATATAATATAGGTATATAGAGTCCGTTGCATTTTCTTGGTGGATTTGCGGCGCAAATTTAATTATAAATCAGCATTTATCAGCCGGTGGCATCAGAAAAAATGGGGAAATCCGTTGTCTTTGGACACAAGCGGGCGGCTTGTCTGAAGAATGGTGAGGGGAAAGTGGCAGTACTTTCAGCGGATTACTCCAGTACTTGCATAGGATTACTCGAGTACTTGCGTACGAGTACTAGAGTACTTCAATGGAAGTACTGGCGGTTTGCAGGGGCTTTCCGCTGCTTTTGAACGGAGGAAATCCGATTCTCGCTCCATCTTTCAGTTTTTCTTGCTATATTTGTCAAACCAAACGAACGGAAATATGGACAACATCAAAGGGAAAAATAGAGGGAAATGGAAGAGATACGTCGGAGTGCTGTGCTGCTGCCTGCTGGCGTGGGTGGCAGTGTCGGCACAGGAAAAACTGTACCATGCGGCAGACTGGGGCGTGAAGCCCGGACTGAAGACGGTGCAGACCGAGCAGCTGCAGCGGATGATAGACGAGGTGGCTGCCCGGGGAGGCGGCATCGTCCGCCTGTCGGCTGGAGCCTACATCACCGGGTGTATCGAACTGAAGTCCAATGTCTGGCTGGACCTGGAGCGGGGAGCGGTATTGCTGGGCAGTACGAACCCCGACGACTACCGTCCGCAACGTATGGGGGGGGAGCCGGTGTCGCCCAACGCCAAGGACAATTCGGCCCTGGCACTGATTGTGGCCAACGGGGCACGGAACATCGGCGTCACGGGGCAAGGCGTGATAGACGGGCAGGGACTGGAGCTGGCCTTGAACATCGACAGCCTGCACCATCGGGGTGTGCGCATTGACCCCAACTACAACAACCGTCGCAAGCGTCCGGGCGAGACGGCACGGCCCAAGCTGTTCCGCCTGTCGCATGCGGACGGTGTGACGCTGCGCGACGTAACCCTGCGCAACAGTGCCTGCTGGGGCGTGACGCTGGAGCTGTGCCGCAACGTGGTGATGGACAACCTTACCGTATACAACCGGGCCTACTGGAACAACGACGGGCTGGACATCACCGACTGCCGCAACGTGCGCATCACCCGTTGTGACATCAATGCGGCCGACGACGGCATCTGCCTGAAGTCCTATTATCCGGGCCGTGCCAACGACTCCATCTACATAGCCGACTGCCGCATCTGCTCCAGCGCGAGCGCGGTGAAGTTCGGTACGGCTTCGCACGGAGGTTTCCGCCGCGTGACCATCGACAACATAGAAGTGTACGACACCTACCGCTCGGCCATCGCCATCGAGACGGTGGACGGAGGCGGACTGGAAGACGTGCGGGTGACTCGCGTCCGGGCGCGGAATACGGGCAATCCGCTCTTCATCCGGCTGGGCCACCGTTCGGGAGAAGCACCGGGCTTCCTGCGTAACATCTACATCGGACAGATGGAGGTGGAGGTTCCTTTCGGCCGGCCGGACGAGGATTATGACCTGCGGGGACCGGCTCTGACCTTCTTCCGCAATCCGATACCGGCCTCCATTACGGGCATACCCGGTGCGGCGGTCGAGAACGTGGTGATAGAGAATGTGACGGTGCGCTATCCCGGACGGGCGACGAAAGGCATGGCCTACGTGCCCCTGTGGAGGCTCGATGCCGTACCCGAGGAAGTGGACGGTTATCCGGAGTTTTCGATGTTTGGCGAGTTGCCAGCGTGGGGCTTCTACGTGCGCCATGTCCGGGGCATTGCCTTCAGGAACGTGAAGTTGCAGCTGGCTGCCGATGACTTCCGTCCCGCCTTTGTGCTGGACGATGTGGAGGATGTCACTTTCGAACGCCTGCAACTGCCCTCCTGTAAGGATCAGATTGCCGTGAGGGGAGTGAAGAATTTGCAGTTGCCCGAAGAGCTTGGGGTGGTGCAGGGGGAATGAATAGGATTGTTTCTATTTCCTGCCTCCTCTGTTCCCGCCATACAGTTTGTCTATCAGGTCGGCGCGGCCGATGCGTCGCAGTTCGTTAACGATGTTGCGTCGTTCTTCGGGCTTGTACCAGAAGAAGAACTGCCGCTGGGACAGCTTCTCGCGCTGTGTCTTGGCGCTGAACACCGGTTCAAGTGTGTAGGGATGGTAGCCCGTGTACCACGCTTCGGTGGAGACGGTCATGGGTGTGGGTGTAAAGTCCTGCACCTGCTCCAGATGGAAATCCAACCGTTTGGTGATGACGGCCAGTTCGGCCATGTCTTCTTCGTGGCAACCGGGGTGGCTGGAGATGAAGTAAGGGATGAGTTGTTGGCGTAGGCCTTCTTCGCGGTTGATGCGGTCGAAAATCTTCTTGAACGTCTCGAACTGGGCGAACGGCGGTTTGCGCATCATGCTGAGCACACGGTCGCTGGTATGTTCGGGGGCCACTTTGAGGCGGCCGCTGACGTGGCGGGCGATGAGTTCGCGCGTATATTGGCGGGTACTTTGGTTCACCTGCGGATCCTTGCTCTCGTGGAGCAGCAGGTCGTAGCGCACACCACTTCCGATGAACGACTTCTTGATGCCCGGCAGGGCGTCCACGGCGTGGTAGATGTCGAGCAGGGGCCGGTGGTCGGTGTTCAGGTTGGGGCATACCTTGGGATGGATGCACGAGGGGCGCTTGCACTTCTTGCACAGTTCCTGGTTGGTGCCGTGCATGCGATACATGTTGGCACTCGGTCCGCCCAGATCACTCAGATAGCCCTTGAAGTCGGGCAGCTCCATGACGGCCTTCACTTCCTTCAAGATGCTTTCCTTGCTTCGGCTTACGATGAACTTGCCCTGGTGGGCGGAGATGGTGCAGAAGGCGCAACCGCCGAAACATCCGCGGTGGATGTTGATGGAGTGCTTGATCATGTCGTAGGCGGGGATGCGCTTGCCCTTGTATTTGGGGTGGGGCAGGCGTGTGTAGGGCAGGTCGAATGAGTGGTCCAGTTCCTCGGTAGTGAGGGGTGGGTAAGGCGGATTGACAACGACCACCTGCTTGCCTACCGTTTGCAGGATACGCGAGGCGGCATATTTGTTGCTCTCTTCCTCAATGTGGCGGAAGTTGGCGGCTTCCTTCTTTTTGTCCTTCAGACATTCCTCATGGGAATAGAGGGTGATATCATCCTCCTGTGGATGGACTTCGCGGGTGAGGTAGGCAATTTGGGGTATATCGTCCAGAGGCAGTCCCTGCTGCATGCGGCGTGCCAGTTCGACTACCGGCTTTTCGCCCATGCCATAGATAAGCAGGTCGGCACCGCTGTCGCACAGGATGCTGGGGCGTACGCGGTCCTGCCAGTAGTCGTAGTGGGTGAGGCGGCGCATGCTCGCCTCGATACCGCCCAGGAAGACGGGTACGTCGGGGTATAGCTTCTTCAGGATTTGAGTATAGACGATGGACGGATATTCGGGACGCATGTCGGGGCGCGCGTCGGGTGTATAGGCATCGTCGCTGCGCAGGCGCTTGTTGGCTGTATACTTGTTGACCATGGAGTCCATGCATCCGGCTGATACGCCGAAGAACAGACGCGGACGGCCCAGTTTCTTGAAGTCGCGCAGGTCGTCGCGCCAGTTGGGCTGGGGAACGATGGCTACCCGCAACCCCTCGGCTTCGAGGATACGTCCGATGACGGCGGCTCCGAACGAGGGATGGTCCACGTAGGCGTCACCGCTGAAAATGATTACGTCCAATTCGTCCCATCCGCGAAGTTCCACTTCTTTCTTGGTGGTGGGCAACCAGTCTGTCAGTCTGTATTCTTTCATGGGTACAAAGATACGACCTTATTTCGTAAATTGTACAGTCATCCGTTCGCCTTCGTAGATTTCGCGGAAACCGATGCCCTGTTCGGCCAGATATTCTTTCAGGTCGTTGAAGGCGCCGGCATTGTCCATGACGATTTCCAGAACTTCGCCGGGGCGAGCTTCACACAGGGCTATGACCGCCGGTATGAGCGGGCTGTAGGGCAGGGGGCCGCAGGTGTTGATGGTCTTCATGTCATTCTTCCTCTTCTTCTTCTTCCAGCGGATGGGCGGGCAACCATTCCAGGTAAAGTCGGATGAGCTGCTGCAGTCCGAAGGCTTTCATGTTATTGTGATAGATGACGTCGATACAGAGGTCGAGCAGGTCTTTGCTGTCTTCCACCTGCGCGGCGATGAGCGAGCGGATGTTCAGTTTCAGTTTGTCGAGTACGGTTTCGTCCACGATGCCGTTGCTGTCAATCAGATGTTGGAACAGTCCGTACTTCTGTATGGTGGCCAGGTTCTCGTCCGAAACATTGATGCTGCGTGTGCCGCTTGTGTTGGCTTGTATGGTGTACATATCTTTGGTTTTATAGGTTCAACATTCTTTTCAGTTGCAGCAAAGATAGCACTTTCGTCATACATTATACCATTCGTGGCATAATTTCTTATAAAAAAACAGCGCTGCCATCCTTTTTTGATAGGACGACAGCGCTGGAATATGTTTCAGGAAAGCTTACAGCGGAATATACTCCACAAACGCTTCCATTGCTTCGTAGCTGGCCAGACCCAGGCTGTTGTACAGGTTGGCTGTGCCGCGGTTGCGGTCTTCGCTTCGTTGCCAGAAGAGGCGTTCGTCGTTGCCCAGGAACGGAGCGCTTTCCATCTGGCTCTGGTGCTTCAGGATGGAGTTTCGTTTGGCTCTCAGTTCTTCGGGGCTGATGGGCACGGCCATCTCGATGTTCTCGATTTCCCATTCAGCCCAGGCACCACGGTACATCCAGATGCGGCAGTCCTTCAGCCATTCGGCCCCTTCTTCCTTCTCCAGGTCGATGGCGGCGAATACGGCGTCGGTGCAGACGCGGTGTGTGCCGTGCGGGTCGGCCAGGTCGCCGGCCACAAATACCTGATGGGGCTGCACTTCACGCAGCAGGTTGCGTACGATTTCCACGTCGGCCTCGCTGATGGGGTTCTTCTTGATCTTGCCGGTCTCGTAGAAGGGCAGGTCCAGGAAGTGGCAGTGGTCCAGCGGGATGTTGTTGTAGGTGCAGGCCGTACGTGCCTCGCCGCGGCGGATAAGGCCCTTGATAGTGAGTATGTCTCGCGTATCCATGTCGCCGTCCTTCTTCTCGCGCAGGAACTTGCGGATCTCGGCATACTTCTCGTTGATGACCTGGTCGGCACTGTTGTTGAACAGCTGGTTGAAGCCGTTGATGAAGTGCAGGAAGCGAACCACCTCTTCGTCGCCCACGGCAATGTTGCCGCTGGTTTCGTAGGCTACGTGCACATCATGACCTTGCTCTACCAGGCGGCGGATGGTGCCGCCCATGGAGATGACATCGTCATCGGGGTGCGGAGAGAATACCACGACGCGCTTCGGGAAAGGTTTGGCACGTTCGGGACGGTAGGTGTCGTCGGCGTTCGGCTTGCCGCCCGGCCATCCCGTGATGGTGTGCTGCAGGTCGTTGAATATCTTGATGTTCACATTGTAGGCCGAACCGTAGAGAGCCAGCAGTTCGCTTAAGCCGTTCTCGTTGTAATCCTTGTTGGTCAGCTTCAAGATGGGTTTGCCCGTGAGCTGGCACAGCCATACGATGGCACTGCGGATGAGCTTGTCGTTCCATTCGCAGGACGTCACCAGCCAGGGACGCTGGATGCGAGTCAGGTTGGAGGCGGCCGAGAGGTCGATTACAATGTGGGCGTTGTTGTGCGTCTGCAGGTAGGAGGCGGGGATGGTGTCCGTAATGTTGCCTTCCACGCATTCTTTCACCATCTTTGCCTTTTCCTCGCCCCAGGCCATGAGGTACACCTTCTTGGCACCTAGGATAGTCGATACACCCATCGTGATGGAGCTGACGGGAGTATTGTCAATCGTACCGAACAGCTTGGCCGCATCGTTGCGCGAGTCGCTGTCCAGCAGGATGAGGCGGGTGGTGGAGTTCAGTCGCGAACCCGGTTCGTTGAAGCCGATGTTGCCTACGCGGCCGATGCCCAGCAGGGCCACGTCCAGTCCGCCGAAGCTCTCGATGCGCTGTTCGTACAGGCGGCAGTATTCGAAGATGGTATCCTTGGCGATGGTGCCGTCGGGGCTGAAGACGTTCTGCTTGTCGATGTCCACATGGTCGAGGAGCATCTCCTTCAGGGCATTCAGATTGCTGGTGGCGGCATCGGGAGCCAGCGGATAGTATTCGTAGAGGTTGAACACGACGACGTTGCGGAAGCTCAGTCCCTCTTCCTGGTGCATGCGTACCAGGTGGGCATATACGTTGCGGGGCGAATTGCCGCCTGCCAGGGCCAGTACACAGAAGCGTCCGGCCTTCTGCTTGTTGCGTATCAGCTGGGCGATGTCGCGGGCTATCTGGTCGGCTCCTTCTTCAGGAGTCTCGTAGATGTCGGTGGGTACTTTCTCCAGACGGGTCAGTACGGAGCGTTCGAAGGCGTTCTCCGGGCGGTAGTATCGGGGGGATACTCGGTTCAGCGTGATTTGTGAGCTTAGATTGGTCTTCATAAATTGATTGTATTATAAGTGTATGACGTTATTTCAGATGGTATAGGTGTCGGGAACAAGCTTGCCCATGGCCCATACGGCGCGAACGTTCAGGTTCTCGTCCATCACCATGATATCGGCGTCCTTGCCTTTCTGCAGCGAGCCCTTGCGGTCGTATATGCCCATGATCTTGGCAGGTGTCTCGGATACCATGCGCGAGGCGTCGGCCAGCGGTATGTCGGCTTTCTGTACCACGGTGCGGATCAGGCGGTCCATCGTGGCGATACTTCCGGCCAGTGCCGAGCGGTCGGCCAGTTTGCAGACACCGTCTTCGATGATGACGCGGGGGTCAAAGGCCTCCTTGCTGTCGCTGGCGGCGCAGGCCAGGGCGTCGGTGATGAGGCATGTGCGCTCCACACCTTTTATCTTGTAGACCAGTCGCAGGATGGTGGGCGGCACGTGGATGCCGTCGGCTACGACTTCCACCGTCATGTCGTCCAGCAGGTAGATGCTCTCCACGGTGCCTTCGTACTTGTATTCGCGGCGCTTGTGGAAGCCCGGCATGGCGTTGTAGAAGTGCGTGGCGTGGGTATATCCGGCTTCGTAGGCGGCCAGGATGTCTTCAAACTCGGCCTGTGTGTGTCCCACAGAGGCCAGGATGCCTTTTCCGGCGATGTACTTGCCAAACTGGATGGCACCCGGCAGTTCGGGAGCGGCGTCCCAGCGCTTGATGCACGACCAGCGTTCTACCAGCGGGATGTATTCGTTGGGGTCGGGGTTCTTGATGTTCTCGGGGAGTTGTCCGCCTGCCATGGCTGGGTTGAAGTAGTGGCCTTCCAGGTGCAGACCCATGATGGGGCTGTCGGGCTCGGCCATCAGCTTCGTACAGGTTTCGGCTGCCTGCTCGATCATGGGGACGGTCGACGACGACATCGTGGGGAAGATGCTCGTCGTACCATATTTCATGTGCGTTGCTACCGCTTGGCGGAATGCGTCCTCAGTACACTCCATGAAGTCGCGTCCGCCGCCGCCGTGCGCGTGTATTTCGATGCCGCCAGGCAGTACGTACATGCCTTTGACGTCGATGAGCGTAGCGCCGATAACGGCCAGGTCGCAGTTGGTTACTTCCAGAATCTTTCCGTCGCGGATCAGGACGGAACCATCCTTCAGCCACCCCTGTGGGGTGAGGATGCGGGCATTGATGAGTTGAGTCAGCATAGGATTTAGTGGTTAGTTATATTGTTTTCTTTTCAGTCATTGTTGTAACAAAGATTATTCAGATACAAAAATACGGACTTTCTTCCGAATATAGACTCGCAAGTGGTAGGTATTTTCTATTAAATACTCTAAATTTCCGTGTCCGTATCTGAAAAAATGGGCTTTATCGGCCGCACCAGTTGCCGGCGAAGGCGGCGGCGGTGCCCAGCACGATGCTCAGCGCCACGTACAGCAGGAACAGGCTGCCGTATCCCTGCTTGAGCAGCGTCAGGCCGTCGTTGCTGAAGGTCGAGAAGGTGGTAAATCCTCCGCATAGGCCGGTGGTGAGCAAGAGGCGGAGGTCGGTAGGCAGGTTGAAGCGAGCCGACCAAGCATAAAACAGGCCGATGAGGAAACTGCCTACAATGTTGACGGTAAACGTGGCCCAGGGAAAGTTGTAGGGCACGATGCGTTCGTGCAGGGCCAGCTGCACGCAGTAGCGGAGGACGCTTCCCGTACCTCCGCCGAGGAAGATGGCTATCAGTTCTTTGGTCATGGCGGTTGTCTTGAGTTTGCATGGCAGGAATGCCTGCCGCGGTGCAAAGGTAGGAAAACCTGGGGGCTTTCCGAAGCCGTAGCCCGTTTTTTGTACGAAAAGGCTGCTTTCCGAGGAGGAAAGCATCGTTTTCTTTCGGCGAAAACACTGCTTTCTTTCGGCGTGTAGGGCGGGGGAGGGTGTGAATGCAAACGTTTGCTCCCCTCGGGCGGAATTTTGTGGAAGCATGCGTTTGGCAGTAGGTACTTCTTTCCTATTTTTGTGGCAGGAATATTAACATCACACATGAGAAACATGAGAACATTCATTTCAAGATTCTTTTTTCTGTTGCTCTTCCTGGGAGTAACCGCCGGCATGCGGGCCGAACAGCTCGTTTCGCCCAACGGCCAGCTTCGCCTGAACTTCAGCATCAATGCGCAGGGAGAGCCCGTCTATGAGTTGTATTATAAAGATAAGGTAGTCATCAAGCCTTCCAAGCTGGGGCTGGAGCTCAAGGACGACCCCGGCCTGATGAACGGCTTCACACTGGCCGGCGTGCAGACCTCCACGTTCGACGAGACTTGGCAGCCTGTCTGGGGAGAAGAGAAGGAAATCCGCAACCATTACAACGAGATGGCTGTGACGCTCAACCAGCAGGCGCAGGGCCGTCACATCGTCCTCCGCTTCCGCCTCTTCGATGATGGCCTGGGCTTCCGCTACGAATTCCCCTTGCAGAAGAACCTCAACTACTTCGTCATCAAGGAAGAACATACCCAGTTTGCCATGGCGGGCGACCACACGGCCTTCTGGATTCCAGGCGATTACGATACACAGGAGTATGACTATACCGAATCCCGCCTTTCCGAAATCCGCGGTCTGATGCCCGGCGCCATCACCGACAACGCCTCGCAGACGCAGTTCTCGCCCACAGGCGTGCAGACGGCCTTGCAGATGAAGACCGCCGACGGCCTCTACATCAACCTGCATGAGGCAGCCCTCGTCGACTACTCCTGCATGCACCTCAACCTGGACGACAAGAACTTGGTGTTCGAGTCCTGGCTCACCCCCGATGCCCAGGGTAACAAGGGCTACCTGCAGGCGCCCTGCACCTCGCCCTGGCGCACGGTCATCGTGAGCGACGACGCCCGCGACATCCTTGCTTCGCGCATCACGCTCAACCTCAACGAGCCCTGTGCCTACGACGACGTGTCCTGGATCAAGCCCGTGAAGTATGTGGGCGTGTGGTGGGAGATGATTGCCGGCAAGAGCACCTGGGCCTATACCGACGACCTGCTTTCCGTCAAGCTGGGCCAGACCGACTATTCCAAGACCAAACCCAACGGCCGTCACGGCGCCAATAACGAGCATGTCAAGAAGTACATCGACTTTGCCGCCGCCAACGGCCTCGACCAGGTGTTGGTCGAAGGTTGGAACCAGGGCTGGGAAGACTGGTTCGGCCACTCCAAAGACTATGTGTTCGACTTCGTCACTCCTTATCCTGACTTCGACGTCGAAATGCTCAACGACTATGCCCACAGCAAGGGCGTCAAGCTCATGATGCACCACGAAACCTCCTCGTCCGTCCGCAACTACGAGCGCCATCTGGACAAGGCCTATCAGTTCATGGTAGACCACGGCTACAATGCCGTGAAGAGCGGTTACGTGGGCGACATCATCCCCCGCGGCGAGCACCACTACGGCCAGTGGATGAACAACCACTACCTCTATGCCGTCAAGAAGGCTGCCGAATACAAGATTATGGTCAACGGCCACGAAGCCGTGCGCCCCACCGGCCTTTGCCGCACCTATCCTAACCTGATTGGCAACGAATCCGCCCGTGGCACCGAGTACGAAGCCTTTGGCGGCAGCAAGCCTTTCCACACCACCCTGCTGCCCTTCAACCGCCTCATTGGTGGCCCGATGGACTATACGCCGGGCATCTTCGACATCCGTCTCGACTTCATGGGCGACCAGCCCCACGGACAGGTGCAGACCACCCTGGCCAAGCAGCTCGCCCTCTACGTCACCCTCTACAGCCCCCTGCAGATGGCAGCCGACCTCGTGGAGAACTACGAGAAGCACATGGATGCCTTCCAGTTCATCAAGGACGTGGCTGTCGACTGGGACGAGAGCCGTTACCTCGAAGCCGAGCCGGGCGACTACATCACCATTGCCCGCAAGGCCAAAGGCAGCAATAACTGGTTCGTAGGCGGCATTACCGACGAGAATGCCCGTACCGCTGAGTTCAAGCTCGACTTCCTCGATGCCGACAAGAAGTACGTGGCCACCCTCTATGCCGACGGCAAGGATGCCGACTACAAGGATAATCCCACTTCCTACCAGATAAAGAAAGGCATCGTCACCGCCAAGACCCGCTTCTCCGTTCAGGAGGCTCGTAGCGGCGGATTTGCCCTGAGTCTGATGGAAGCCACGCCGGCCGACCTGAAGAACCTGAAGAAATGGAAAAACTGAGTAGGGGTAAAAAGATAGCTCAATAGGCTCTCAGTTTTGGCGTCCCGCTGGAAAATCTTTTTCTGGTGGGACGCATTTTTTGCTCAAAAAAATGGGCAACGGCGCAGGCCGCCTGCCGACTTATTTGTACCTTTGCACGCGTCTTTATGAGACAGGACACTATCAACGTAATATAAAAATAAGAATATATGGGAGGATTCTTCGGTACAGTCGCCCAAGAAAGTTGTGTGACTGATTTGTTTTATGGTACAGACTACAATTCTCATTTAGGAACGAAGCGTGGCGGTATGGCTACCTACGATGCGGAAACCCGCAGCTTCAACCGTTCCATTCACAACCTGGAAAGCACCTATTTCCGCACCAAGTTCGAGGACGAGCTCGACAAGTTCAAGGGCCACTCCGGCATCGGCATTATCAGCGACACCGATGCGCAGCCTATCATCCTCAATTCCCACCTCGGTCGTTTTGCCATCGTTACCGTGGCCAAGATTGTCAACATTGCCGAACTCGAAGAGCAGTTGCTCCGTCAGAACATGCACTTCTCCGAGCTCAGCTCCGGCCAGACCAACCAGACCGAACTCATCGCCTTGCTCATCATCCAGGGCAAGAACTTTGTCGAAGGCATCGAGAATGTCTATAAGCACATCAAGGGTTCCTGCTCCATGTTGCTCCTGACCGAAGACGGCATCATCGCTGCGCGCGACAAGTGGGGACGCACCCCCATCGTCATCGGTCGCAAGGACGGAGCCTATGCCGCCACCAGCGAGTCGAGCAGTTTCCCCAACCTCGACTACGAGATTGACCGCTACCTCGGTCCGGGCGAGATTGTCCGCCTGCATGCCGATGGCATCGAGCAGCTCCGCCGTCCCGAAGAGCGGATGCAGATCTGTTCCTTCCTGTGGGTCTACTACGGTTTCCCCACCTCGTGCTACGAAGGCCGCAACGTCGAGGAAGTGCGCTTCACCAGCGGACTCAAGATGGGTCAGACTGATTCCTCCGAAGTAGACTGCGCCTGCGGCATCCCCGATTCGGGTGTCGGCATGGCCCTCGGTTACGCCGAAGGCAAAGGCATCCCTTACCATCGCGCCATTGCCAAGTACACCCCCACCTGGCCCCGCAGCTTCACCCCCAGCCGTCAGGAGATGCGCAACCTCGTAGCCAAGATGAAGCTCATCCCCAACCGCGCCATGCTTCAGGGCAAGCGCCTGCTGTTCTGCGACGACTCCATCGTGCGCGGCACGCAGCTTCGCGACAACGTGAAGGTGCTCTACGAGTACGGCGCCAAGGAAGTACACATCCGCATCGCCTGTCCGCCGCTCATCTATTCCTGCCCCTTCATCGGCTTCACCGCTTCCAAGAGTCCGCTGGAACTGATTACGCGCCGCATCATCAAGGAGCTGGAGGGCGATGAGAACAAGAACCTCGACAAGTATGCCACGACCGGCTCGCCCGAGTACAACCGCATGGTGGAAATCATGCGCGAGCGTTTCGGCTTCACCTCCCTGCGCTTCAACACGCTGGAGACGCTGGTCGAGAGCATCGGCCTGCCCAAGTGCAAGCTCTGTACGCATTGCTTCGACGGCAGCAGCTGCTTCTGAAAAAACAAGAGAGTGTATCGGTCGATACACTCTCTTGGCAAACAAAACAAACTGCACCTATCTTCATATCGATAAATGCATCCAGCCTGCTTCGCCAAGCACGGCTGGTTTCAGTCCGCCTCTCGGCGGACGTTCCCGGCCTTAAAGCGGATTGCCGCTCTGGCCTCCTTCTTCTTCGCTTCCGCCGTCTTCCGTACTTCCCGATGTCTTCTTGTCATTTCCTCCCCATTCTTCCCAGAAAATGTTGTCGGAAATCAGCGAGCGGGTCACCACCTGATTGTTGCTGTTGCGGCTCGTTTCGGGGATGAAGCGCACGCGTACGCCCGTTATCTGCTTCGCGCTCACTTCCTCGGGCGTGTCCACGCCCTGTCCGTTGGCGGCCGATGTATAGTAGAAGGTGCCTACACCGTCCAGCTTCACCGTCCGTCCGTCGGCCATGCAGTCGCCCAGTACGCCGCCCAGTTCCTTGAGCACGGCGTAGGTGTCGCCACGGCTTACGGTGGAAATCCGGGCCAGCCGGTCGGCCACCTCGTCCGTCGTCACGGGCTTGCCCACGGTGACGGAACGGGGATACCACTTCCCGTTGACCTTTTGTTTTGATTTTTTGTAGAATGCCATAAAGACCTCCTTTTTTAATGTGTTGATAATCAGATAGTAACTCCATCCCTGCCTCAAAGCACGTCTGAGGTACCCTCTTAGTACGACTGAGGCAGGCTCAAAGCACGTTTGAGGTAGCCTCGAAGCACGTTTGGGGCAGGGAGGGTATGGGTTATTCCTTGATAAGGCGCAGGTTGTGGCCTCTCGAATTATAGTGTTCTATGGTTGCACTTCCTGCCTCATTTATAAATATTGAATGCTGGTCGCCGTGCTCTGATGCTCCGTAGTAGAATATCGGATGTGCCGGCGATGTCATATTGCCGTTCGGCATGATGTATTTGGGCGCATAGAATACTTGGTCTGCCTCGTCATTATCGCCCTCGACAATCGTGTGGCGAATATTGAACCCCTCTTTCACGACCTTAAATTTACCGTTTTTCTTTGCATTTTCAAAGTATGTGGTGAGTTCCTGCGTGCTGGCAAGCTTCCAGCCTTTGGGCGCGGGGCTGTACTTGGCCTGGTTGGCTTCTGACCACAGCTCGTCTGCCTTGTCGTCATAGAGATTGCCTATCCAGTATCTGTTACTGGCGTTGTTCTTGACGAACTTGTGAGATATGGGCAATACTTCCGCATAGTCCGATACGTAGAGGCCGTAGCTTCCGGTGGAGTAGACCAATGCGGGCGTGTGGCGGCCGTACTGGTAGAAAACGCCCCAGTCATTGTGGTTTCCGTCGGCCGTCGCTTTGCTGATGGCTCCCAGGTTGCGGTCCATGAACTCGCCTTGTTTGGTTTCCGTCATGAAGGCGTTGTCGTCCACCACCCAGATGTGCCAGCTCCACAGCACGTTGTCCAAGCCGTCTGTGATGGCCACAATGGCGTTGCCGGTCTTTCCCTTCTCGATGTTGAAGCCTATCTTCTGCTCCTTGGGGTAGTAGGCGATGTCCGTCAGCATGCCTTCCGTGTTCTCATCCATCAGCATGGCCTTGCGGGCATGGTCAATCGGCGTGACGGTGGTGCCTATCGTGTCGTTGGTCTGTCCCTCCTTCGTCGGGTCGAAGTAGTATCTGAGGGTTTCCGTCTGGGACATCGGGATGACGAAGCAGTTGCCGCCGCCATATACCTCGTTCTGATTCATGTCTATGCCCTCCAGCGGTTGCTGGATATTGGTGTTTTCGTTCAGGGGGGATTGGAATTCGTCCACGCTGGCTTCGAAGTTGACTTTCTTCAAGTTATTCATTTCTTCGCCGAATATCAGCGTGTAGGTGTATTTCCGGCCCTGCTGCCAGGTGCCCTCGAAGGGGATGTTATTTATATTTCTGAAACCATCGCTCCAGCCCCATACTTGCACTTTGTCCTCGCCGCTGACGTTGTATATTCTACAGCTGATGGACATTGTGGGGGCTACAGGCATAGGTTCGTCATACCCAGGAACAGTCACATTGTTTGCTGCCAGTACCTGTGGCATCAGGAGCAGTACGCCGTCAGCGGTGGTAGTCACATCAATGGCGGTTCCGTCTGTGGGGACTGTTTTGGGGGCTGTGAGGTTGGTGGAATATGTTTTCATGTCTTCGTAGGCTGTGCTCGGTGTCCATTCGCCAAATCTCTCTTCTTCTGCCGCATCCTCATACGTATTTGATTTGTTGATGGCCGTGGTGGTCTTCTTGGGGAAGGTGAAGGTGCCTTTTCCCATGACCATAAGACTGATGCTTTCTATATCTACTTGGATGCTCGGGTTTATGGTCTTCGCCTTGAATACCACCTGCGACAGGGCGTGGCGGAAGTTTACGGGCACTCCTTTGCTGCTGTTACTATTGGTGCATTCCATGTTGGCAGCATAGAGCAGGTCTATCTGCTTGGAGGGGTCGGTGTCTACGGTGTAGTCCACAATCTGCTGTGCGTCCTTCGTGATATTGGTCTCCACGCTTGCCGGGCTGACCGAATAGAAGTCAACTTCACCTGAGGTCGGCCAGAAGCGGACGGGGGAGTACACCCATTCGTTGCCTGCCTTGTTTACTACTTGCTCTTCCATGAAGGAGGTGTAGTCGGCGTTGTCGCTCTTTCTGTAGTAACCCCATACCTTGAAGTCTTGTATGGTGTTGTTGGTGGTCACGGTGGCCCGTGTGCTGTTCTCCGTGCTTGGCCTGAAGCCCACGGCGTTGCCCGGGTTCATCTCTATCGTTTCGTCATCGACGCATGCCGCCAATGCCAGGGCCGATAGTGCCGCAAGTAATACTTTCTTTCTCATGTCGTTCGTTTTTTCTGTGAAACAATATATTTATGTAATGGTTGGTGTAGTCTGCCTACAGGATGATGTCGTGGTTCTCTTCTGTCCATCCGTCCACGTCGGGGCGGAAGCCGCTGTCCTCGCCGATGGGCTCGGGCAGGGAGAGGCCGTCGATGACGAGGTGCACATGGCGGCGGTCGGGTGCCTCGTCCACCTGTCGGGTCACGTCGAACGTGTAATACCATTTCGTCCCGTCCGTCATCCAGGTGTAGAGCACCAGCTTGTGTGGCTCGTCGTTATCCGGATGGTGTCCGAAGGTATATAGCTCTGCGGTGATGGTGGACGGGCCGTCGGGCGTGGTTTCAAAGGGTAAAGTCACTTCCTCGTCTTGCAGTGCCTCGGTTGCGCAGAACACTGAGCCGGACATGCCGGATAGCGAGGCACACATCTGCGTGACATTTTCCAGGTGTTCCACGTTACGTATTTCGAGGGTGTATCGGCAGACCTGTTCGTGGGGCATCAGCGTGAAGCGCATGTCGCTGTTCTCGATGGTGGTTTGCTCCGTCTCTCCGTCGCGTACAAACCAGTAGCTCAAACCGTTTTCTCCGATTTCGAGGTTCATGGCGTTGTCTCCCCACATCATCTCGGGCGTGATGACCACGCGCTGGTCTTCTGTGCCTTCGGCCCGTGGAGAGTTGTCGGCCCGGGTGCCGGCGTATCCGGCAATAGGCTCGAACAGGCTTCCTTCGCGGGTGAAGCACTCTTTCTCCCAGAAGTCTCCGCTGTTTCGGAACTGCACCGTCTCGTAGTCGTTGTTGTAGTACAGTACGTTGTAGCGTCCGGCGGGCAGGTTTACTGTCCCGCCTTTCATGCCGGCCAGGTCGAAGCGGAGCGGTTCGCCCGTCTGTTCGCCTTCTTCGTCCACCGGGTAGAACCATACGCACATGCCCTCCACCTCCTGGTTGGTTTCGGCATCGGGCGCATAGCTCCAGTCGAATATCACGTGTATCTCCGTTGTATGCGGGTGCATGTAGCACAGGTCTTTGTGTTCGCATGAGGTGAATACGGCGGCCAGTAAGGTCGTTATGTAGAATGTCCTTTTCATTTCTTGCCTCCTTTCCCTTGGTTGATGTTACCTCGTCCGATGAGCCATACAAGTGATATCTCCGCTTTGGTCGGCCCGAACCAGTGGCGGCGTTTTGTCGCCTGCCAGACGTAGTGGTTGTCTATGGGCAGGTATTCCTTATATTCTCCGCCCAGATAGCCGATGCCGATGTTGAACTCAAGGTTCAGTCTTCTTGCGATGGGGTGGGCATAGCCGTATTCTATGCCTGCATGGTAGCTCCACTTGTCGCCGAGGTATCCCCGCCCGCCCAGTTCGAAGTCATAGGTGACGATGCCGCCGTACAAGCCCAGGTGGTGTCCGGTGAGGGGCTTGGCTTCCGCTTTGTTGCCCAGCCATCGGCGCAGGTACAGGTCGCCGCCGTAGGTGCGCCAGTAGCGGTGCTTGCGGTCGGTCTTCCACCAGGCATACATCCAGTTGCCTCCGGCAGACCAGCTTTTGCCCAAGTACACTTCCACTCCGATGTTGGGTACAAGAAGGAGGTCGTAGAGCATGTTGGTCTTGATGGCAAGGTAGTAGGGCCTGCGGGCGGCGGCATCGCTGGCCGGGACTGTTTCCTGCCGGGTGGCTATGTAGATGGTGTCACGAATATAGACGGTGTCTGTCTGATAAATGGTGTCGTGTATAAAGGTCTGTGCAGGTTCATAGTGGAAAAGCAGCTTGACGGCTCTTAACTCGGGAAACAGGTGGCGATACATGTGCCGATAGGGAATTCCACCGCGCAGTCTGATAAGGTCGTTTAGTGGGTCTTTTCCACTTTTGCTCAATGTATCGGTGGCTATCTGCCGGAGCAGTGCCAGTGTTTCTTCCTGATAGGGAAGGCTGTCTGCGGTTGCGGCCGATTTGATAAGTCCGTTCCAGTCTCGTCCCACAAAGGATGAGTGTATCAGGCTATCGGGCAGTAACAGTCTTTCCTGCAGGTAACTGCGCAGTGACTTTGCGCGTTTTTGTGACAGGCGCTTGTTCAGCGGAATGCTTCCTTCCGGCGAGGCGCCTCCAATGATGGAGATATGGCTCAGGCGTAGTGATGAGTCGCTTGTGTATTGCCACATTCTGGATAGCATACTGTCCAGCGTACTTTGGTTGTTGTATTGTGCCGGGCTGAATGTGGAATATCCTTGACGGAAATGCACACGGACAGAATCCCTCACTTCTTGTGCGCCGGCAGTCCATCCGTATAAGAACAGACATATTGTCCATATATGCTTCATGTACCTCGACATTATTATATAATTATGGTTTTTTGTCTTTTCTAACCTTGTTTTGTCTGCAAATATAAAAATATTATATGAAACGCACAATATTTTTTTCTCTTTTTTTGTCTTTACACATGAAATAAATGGAGATTGAAGTATTGGGTAACTTTACTCTAGGGTGAATAAATGAAAAAGGGGCGTGGATTGCTTGGCAATTCACGCCCCTTTTCCTACCTTTACGGGCACAATAAATCGTTTTGTTGAATTAGATATTTTGAATGATATGACTTTAGTAGAACGCTTTTTAAAGTATGTCAGCTTTGATACCCAGTCGAGCGAAGAGACGGGTGTCACTCCCAGTACGCCGGGGCAGATGGTTTTTGCCCGCTATTTGAAGGAAGAATTGGAATCCTTGGGTCTGAAGGAGGTTACATTGGATGATAATGGCTACCTGTTTGCCACGCTTCCCGCCAATACGGACAAGCCTCTTCCTACGGTAGGTTTTATTGCTCACATGGACACGAGTCCCGATATGAGCGGCAAGAATGTGTCGCCGCGTAAGGTAGAGAATTACGACGGTAAGGACATTGTGCTTTGTGCCGAAGAAAATATAGTGCTGTCTCCCTCTCAATTCCCCGAACTGCTCGACCACAAGGGGGAGGACTTGATCGTGACCGATGGCAAGACGTTGCTTGGTGCTGATGACAAGGCGGGTATTGCCGAAATTGTTTCAGCCATTGTCTATTTGCAGGAACATCCTGAAATCAAGCATGGAAAGATACGCATCGGCTTCAATCCTGACGAGGAAATAGGCCTCGGTGCCCATAAGTTCGATGTGGAGAAGTTCGGTTGCGACTGGGCTTACACGATGGACGGTGGTGAGGTAGGCGAACTGGAGTTTGAGAACTTCAACGCCGCTTCGGCCAAGATTACGTTCAAGGGCCGCAACGTGCATCCGGGCTATGCCAAGCACAAGATGATCAACTCTATTCGGGTGGCTAACCGCTTTATGGCCATGTTGCCCAGTCACGAGACGCCCGAGCATACCGAGGGATACGAAGGCTTCTATCACCTGGTGGGTATCAGCGGAGAGGTAGAGCAGACGGTTGTTTCCTACATCATCCGTGACCATGACCGTGCCCGCTTCGAAAGCCGCAAGCAGGAGATGGAGCACTTGGTGCGGAAGATCAATGCCGAGTACGGCGAGGGGACGGCAACGCTCGACCTGCACGACCAGTACTACAACATGCGCGAGAAGATAGAGCCGGTGATGCACGTCATCGACATCGCTTTCCAGGCCATGAAGGAAGCCGGCGTGGAACCTCGCGTGAGGGCTATCCGCGGTGGAACGGACGGAGCGCAGCTCTCGTTCAAGGGGCTGCCTTGTCCCAACATCTTTGCCGGCGGACTCAACTTCCACGGCCGTTATGAGTTCGTGCCCATCCAGAGCATGGAAAAAGCCATGAAGGTGGTGGTGAAGATTGCCGAGCTGGTGGCCGCACGCTGATGAGATAAAAATACTGAATGCTTAAATATTAGTTTCATGAAAACCACTCCATTTACTGAAAAACATATCTCGCTGGGTGCCAAGATGCACGAGTTTGCGGGATATAATATGCCGATTGAATATTCGGGCATCATCGACGAACATCTGACCGTATGCCACGGTGTGGGCGTCTTCGACGTGTCGCACATGGGCGAATTTTGGGTAAAGGGTCCGCATGCGCTGGATTTCCTCCAGAAGGTAACCTCCAACAATGTGGCTGCTCTCACTCCCGGCAAGGTGCAGTACACTTGTTTCCCTAACGAAACGGGAGGCATTGTGGACGACCTGCTGGTCTATTGTTACGAACCCGAAAAGTATATGCTGGTTGTGAACGCGGCCAACATAGAGAAAGACTGGAACTGGTGCGTGTCCCACAATACCGAAGGGGCCGAGCTTGAAAACGCTTCCGACCGCATGGCCCAGTTGGCCGTACAGGGCCCGAAAGCCATTCTGGCCTTGCAGAAACTGACGTCCATCGATTTGTCGTCACTGCCTTATTACACCTTTACCCACGGCGAGTTTGCGGGTGAGAAGGATGTCATCATTTCGAATACCGGCTATACGGGAGCCGGTGGCTTTGAGTTGTACTTCTATCCCGAAGCTGCCCTGAAAATCTGGGATGCGGTGTTCGAGGCCGGTGCTGAGTTTGGCATCAAGCCCATTGGCTTGGGAGCCCGCGATACGCTTCGCCTGGAGATGGGCTTTTGCCTGTATGGCAACGACATCGATGACACCACATCGCCCATCGAGGCCGGCCTGGGCTGGATCACCAAGTTTGTGGACGGCAAGAACTTCATCAACCGTCCGATGCTGGAGAAGCAGAAGGCCGAAGGTGTGGCCCGCAAGCTGGTAGGCTTTGAGATGATAGACCGAGGCATTCCCCGTCATGGATACGGACTGATGGATGCGGAAGGTCATCCGATTGGTATGGTGACTTCGGGTACCATGTCGCCCATGCGAAAGATCGGTATCGGTATGGGGTATGTGAAGACCGAATTCAGCAAGCCTGGAACGGAAATCTGCATCGATATGCGCGGCCGCAAGCTGAAGGCTGTAGTCGTGAAGCCGCCTTTCCGGAAGTAAGTTCTGGGTAGAAGTCTTGTTTGTCCGGCTTAAAGCAATCGTTTGTCCAGCTTAAAGCAGGGCTTTACCCAGCTTAAATGATTCATTTGGGCTGGGCAAACAAGCGCTTTAAGCTGGGTAAAGGGACGCTTAGGTTCATCATTAATAAAAAGAAAAGAGGATGCGCAGGTGCGCATCCTTTTTTTTAGTCTTTTCAAATAAAGAAATGATTATTTCTTCTGGCTCTTGGCGTAGCGGCTCATGAACTTGTCCACACGACCGGCTGTATCGACCAACTTGGACTTACCGGTGTAGAACGGGTGGGAAGAGCTGGAGATTTCCAGTTTTACCAACGGATAAGTTTCGCCTTCGAATTCGATTGTCTCTTTCGTGTTGACAGTAGAACGAGACAGGAACATGTCGCCATTCGACATATCTTTGAATACTACCGGACGGTAATTTTCGGGATGAATACCTTTTTTCATTTCGATATTGTTTTTAATTTTTTTATTTCGGTTACTATATGCTTGGTAACAAATAGTGGTGTGTAATGGTCTTTTTGACTTTTCAGGGTGCAAAGATAGTGCTATTTATTGAAACAGAAAAAAAGTTTGCTGAAAAAATAGGTTTATCTCGTTTTATTTCTTTCTTTTGCAGCCGAAACCATTCGCATAATTATGAAAAAACTATTCTTCCTAATGACTCTCTGCCTCTTTGCCGTCGGCATGGGGGCGCAGAACGGAAAGCGCGGCTTGTATAGCGTGGCGTTCTACAATCTTGAGAATCTGTTTGATACCATTCACGATGCCGGCAAGAACGATTATGATTTCTTGCCAGGGGGCAGCTACAAGTGGACATCGCAGAAGTATGAAGCCAAGCTGGCGAATATGGCACGGGTGCTTTCGTCCCTGTCGCGCGACGAAGTGCCTCAGGGACCGGCCTTTATCGGTGTGGCCGAAGTGGAGAACGACCGGGTGCTGACTGACTTGCTGGAACAGCCCTCCCTTTCCCAATACAAGTTTATCCATTACGAAGGGCCTGACAAGCGGGGTATCGACTGTGCCTTGCTTTACGACCCTCAGCTATATGAAGTGACGGCTTCCAGGCTGGTCTTGTCCGAACCCTATCAGGGCGACACGGTACACTTGACGCGTGGCTTTCTGATTGTGGACGGGCGGATGGCCGGTGAACGTGTCTGTGTCATCGTCAACCATTGGCCTTCGCGCGGTGCCAAGTCGCCGGTGCGGGTGCATGCGGCCCGCCAGGTACGGGCGTTGGCCGACTCCATGCAACGCAGCGACCGGAGACTGAAGCTGATCGTGATGGGCGACATGAACGACGACCCCATGGACGAGAGCATGCAGACGCTGGGCGCCCGCAAGTATAAAAAAGAGGTGAAGAAGGCCGATTTCTATAATCCGTGGTGGGAAACCCTGCAGGACGACGGGGTAGGTACCTTGCTGTATCGGGGCAAATGGAACCTGTTCGACCAGATAGTTCTGTCAAAACCTTTGCTGAAAAAGCGCAGGGGATTGCGTTATGACCATCATGAAGTGTTCCGCCGTGATTACCTCATCCAGCAGGACGGCAAGTACAAGGGTTCGCCGTTGCGTACCCACGGCGGCCGTACGTGGCTGAACGGTTACAGCGACCATCTGCCTACCATCATCTACCTGAAGAAATAAGTCGCATGCCGATTTTCGGATTGGGTTTGCAACGTAGACATTACAATCTTTTGTTAAAACTCTTCAAACACATGAAAAATTTTTGTTTTTCTTTGTGTTCGGAGAGTTTTTTTATAGGCCTTGTGACCGCTTTTTAAAGTAGAATGTGTACTTTTGCACAGAATTTGATTCACTAACAATAAACTTTTAAACAAAATGGTTAATTACAAAGATTTAGGTCTCGTAAACACCAAAGCGATGTTTGCGCGTGCCATCAAGGGCGGTTATGCCATTCCGGCATTCAACTTCAACAATATGGAGCAGTTGCAAGCCATCATCAAGGCTTCTTCTGAGGAGAAGAGCCCGGTTATCCTGCAGGTTTCTAAGGGTGCCCGCAACTATGCCAACCAGACTTTGCTGCGCTACATGGCCGAAGGTGCCGTTCAGTATGCAAAGGAATTGGGATGCGAACATCCTGAAATCGTTCTGCATCTGGACCACGGTGACAGCTTCGAACTGTGCAAGTCTTGTGTAGACATGGGCTTCTCTTCTGTAATGATCGACGGTTCTCATCTGCCTTACGAAGAGAATGTCGCTCTGACTAAGAAGGTTGTTGAATATGCTCATCAGTTTGATGTAACAGTTGAAGGTGAACTGGGTGTATTGGCTGGTGTAGAAGATGAAGTATCTGCTGAACATCACACTTATACAAACCCTGAAGAAGTAATCGACTTTGCTACCCGTACAGGTTGCGACAGCTTGGCTATCTCTATCGGTACTTCTCACGGTGCCTACAAGTTCAAACCCGAACAGTGCCACGTAGATCCGAAGACAGGCCGTCTGGTACCTCCTCCTTTGGCATTCGATGTTCTGGACGCCGTTATGGAGAAATTGCCGGGCTTCCCCATCGTACTCCACGGATCTTCTTCCGTTCCTCAGGAATATGTAGACATGATCAACCAGTATGGTGGCAAGCTGGAAGCTGCTATCGGTATTCCCGAAGACGAGCTGCGTAAGGCTGCCAAGTCTGCTGTCTGCAAGATCAACATCGACTCAGACTCTCGTCTGGCTATGACAGCTGCTGTCCGCAAGGTATTCGCTGAGAAACCCGCTGAGTTCGATCCCCGTAAGTATCTGGGTCCGGCTCGTGACGAAATGGAGAAACTGTACAAGCACAAAATCATCAACGTGCTGGGTTCAAACAACAAGTTGGCCGAATAATTTCTTCACCGGTATATGACAAAGGAAGCCGTCCCGACTGGGACGGCTTTTTTTATGTCTATGATTATTGGTCGTATTCTAATTAAAGGATATATGTGAAGTCTTGAATTTCAAAACTTGAAAACTCCGTTTTCACTTTGTGTTTCACTCCGTTTGCACTATCTTTGCAGTCCGAAAAATTAACGATTGCTGGAAGATGGCTAAAGCATTGACTGACCAAGAAGTGGCCTTGTTGAGAAGGAAACTTGATTTGTTGCTCCGTACAGGAAAATTATTAGTGGAGAGTGCCGCCGATACAAACCGCATTGTCCGTAACATGAACCGCGTGGCAGCCTATTTGGGACTACCCGAAGAGAAGCTGCATATCGATGTGAGTTATACCATGCTGATGGTGAACGTGAGCGACGGCTCGCATTCGTTCTCCAAGTTTCAGAAATGCGAGAAGCATGGCATCAACATGACGGCGATTTCTGAAATCAGCAAGTTGTCGTGGCGGGCCATCGAGAACGACTATTCACTGGACCAGTATGAAGAGGAACTGGAGCGCATCCGTTCAAAGAAGCGCAATTATGTGCCCTATGTGGTGGCTATCGGTGCCGGTTTTGCCTGTGGCGGATTCTGCAAACTGTTCGGTGGCGACTGGATTGCTTTTCTGTTTGCTTCCATTTGTGCTTTTGCCGGATTTCGGGTGCGTGCGCGTTGCAATGAGTTCGGTATCAATCATTATATGAGCATCGCCATTGCGGCTTTTATCTCTACGTGCCTGGCTTATATTACGACTTTTTCCGGCTGGTCGGATACTCCGTATCATCCTCTGTTGGCTTGTGCATTGTTCATTGTGCCGGGAGTTCCGCTTATCAACTTTGTGGACGATATGATAGACAACTACATACAGGTGGGCATCGTCCGGGCTGTGAATACGGCCTTGATGGTGGTGGCGATGGCATTCGGCATTGTATTGGCCATGCGTGTCCTGGTAATGGAAGACCTGGTCATCGACAGGAAATTCAGCGAACTGAGCATTGTTCCGCACGACACGTACTTGACGTATGCTGTTGCGGCAGCTATTGCTGCTATGGGCTTCTCCATGATTTTCAATATCCAGCGCCGGTTGTTGTGGGTAGTGGCCATCGGCGGTATGCTGGCTGTCTGTACCCGAAATTTCGTCAACTTCGAGCTGGGCTTCGGTCCGGTAGTAGGTTCCTTCATGGGAGCGCTGGTGGTGAGCCTGGTGGCTGTAAAGGCAGTACACTGGTTCCATGTTCCCAACCATGTGCTGACCATTCCATCGGTCATCCCGATGATTCCCGGTGTATTGATGTATCGGTCGTTGATGGCACTGATCAATATGAACGGTGTCGTGGGCGAGGTGACCATCGCGGTTTCCAACGGCATCAATGCTTCGCTCATCATCCTTTGCATATCGTTGGGCGTAGCTGTACCCAACATCTTTGCACGCCGCTACATTGCTAAGGACAGGCAGCGCTTCTTGGCTGAAGAGCTGCAGAAGCGGAAAGAACGTGGCAAGTTTATAGAATGGTAGGATTTCAAAAACGAAAGATAAATGGCTACCCGAAACGTCGGATTTGATACCGGCGTTTCGGGTAGTTTTTTTATCAGTGTACTTCTATTCGGGCCGATAGCTATATGCTATGGCTTTCCTGTTCTTCAGGGAGGCGGGGACGTCTATCAGGCGCTGGTTGCTGCTGCCGCGGAAATAAAGTGATTCGTCCCGCAGTTCCTGCCGGAAGCGGCCGTCCACCAGTACGTCTATGTATTGCAGGAGGCGGGTATACCGGGTGTTGTTCAATAGCTGTTCGAACGTATATCCTGTGTAGCACCAAATATTTTTGTTACTGTTCTCTTTGATGGCTTGGGCCAGTTCGGCAAAGCCTTCGGGCTGGAACATAGGGTCGCCTCCGCTGAACGTGACATCGGCGAAAGGGTCGTCGAGCACCTTTTGCAGGATTTCATCCGTAGTCATCCGACGTCCGTGGCGGATGTCCCATGATTCGGGATTGTGACACCCGGGACAGGCGTTCGGGCATCCGGCGGCGTAGATGGAGGTGCGGAAACCCGGACCGTCTGCAGTGGTATCTTCGAGTATGTCGAGTATGGAGAGCATGATCCCGGATTTTATTGGTGGATGACGCGGTCGTTTAGTTCGGCCAGTTTGGCTTTGTTCCATCGGTCGGTGGTGCCTACCAGATAGCCTGTGATGCGTTGCAGGCGGTCGATGTTCGTGCTGCCGCATTTGGGGCAGGCGTCCAGGTGTTCAGCCGAATTCTCATATCCGCAATCCATGCAGCGGTTGCGGTTGTGGTTCACGGAACCATAGCCGATGTTGTAGCGGTCCATCATGTCTACTACGCGCATGATGGCTTCGGGATTGTGGGTGGCGTCTCCATCTATCTCCACATAGAAGATGTGGCCTCCGCGGGTCAGGTCGTGGTAGGGAGCTTCCACTTCGGCCTTGTGGCGGGCACTGCATTTGTAGTACACCGGTACGTGGTTGGAGTTGGTGTAGTATTCGCGGTCGGTGATGCCGGGCAACTGGCCGAACTTCTCGCGGTCGGCACGGGTGAACTTGCCGGAGAGGCCTTCGGCCGGCGTGGCCAGGATGCTGTAGTTGTGCTGGTAGCGGTCAGAGAACTCGTTGGCACGGTCGCGCATGTAGGTCACGATTTTCAGACCCAGCTCTTGGGCTTCGGCCGATTCGCCGTGGTGTCGTCCGGTGAGGGCTACCAGACACTCGGCCAGACCGATGAAGCCGATGCCCAAAGTGCCCTGGTTGATGACGGAGGCTATGGTGTCGTTTGGCTTCAGCTTTTCACATCCCAGCCATAAAGACGACATCAGGAGGGGGAACTGCTTGGCAAAGGCTGTTTTTTGGAACTCCATGCGTTCGTGCAGCTGACGGGCTGTGATGTCGAGCATGGCATCCAGCTTGGCGAAGAAGCGGGCGATGCGCTCTTCCGGGTTGGCAATGTCCATGCACTCGATGGCCAGACGGACGATGTTGATGGTGGAGAACGAAAGGTTGCCCCGGCCTACCGATGTCTTGGGGCCGAAGCGGTTCTCAAAGACACGCGTGCGGCAGCCCATGGTCGCCACTTCGTGCAGGTAGCGCTGCGGGTCGTCGGCCTTCCAGTCCTCGCTCTGGTTGAACGTGGCGTCCAGGTTCAGGAAGTTGGGGAAGAAGCGCCGGGCGGTCACCTTGCAGGCCAGGCGGTAGAGGTCGTAATTGCGGTCGTCGGGCAGGTAGCTGACGCCGCGTTTCTTTTTCCAGATCTGAATGGGGAAGATGGCCGTTTCGCCGTTGCCCACTCCCTGGTAGGTGCTGTTCAGCAGTTCGCGGATGATGCAGCGACCTTCGGCCGAGGTATCGGTGCCATAGTTGATGGAGCTGAACACCACCTGGTTGCCACCGCGCGAGTGGATGGTGTTCATGTTGTGGATGAAGGCTTCCATGGCCTGGTGTACGCGGGCCACGGTCCGGTTGACGGCATGTTGCAGCAGGCGTTCTTCTCCCTGCAGGTCGTCCAGCGGGCGTTGCAGGAAGTCGTCCAGTTCCTTCTGATAGAGGTGTGAATAGTCGGCACCGTTCAATTGTTCGAGCGTCTGGATCTCTTCGATGAAGCTGTGGCGCACGTAGGGGGCCAGGTAGAAATCGAAGGCAGGGATGGCCTGCCCGCCATGCATTTCGTTTTGGGCAGTCTCCAGCGAGATGCAGCCCAGGATGCTGGCCGTTTCGATGCGTTTGGCCGGACGGGATTCGCCGTGTCCGGCAGAGAATCCATGAGTGAGGATGCGGTCCAGCGGATGCTGCACGCACGTCAGGCTCTTGGTGGGGTAATAGTCCTTGTCGTGGATATGCAGATAATTCCCCTTTACGGCGTTCAGGGCTTCTTCGCTCAGCAGGTAGTCGTCCACGAAAGGCTTGGTGGTTTCGCTGGCGAATTTCATCATCATGCCGGCCGGAGTGTCGGCATTCATGTTGGCATTTTCGCGGGTGATGTCGTTGGACTTGATATTGATGATTTCCAGAAACATGTCGCGTGTCTTGGCTTTGCGGGCGATGCTGCGCTGGTTGCGGTAGGCAATGTATTTTTGGGCAACGTCCTTGCGGCTGCTTTTCATCAGTTCCAGTTCGACCATGTCCTGGATGGCTTCTACGGTCATCTGTGAGGCGCCGCGGAAAGCAATGTGGTCCGTTATCTGGTGAATCAGTTGCAGGTCTTCCCCTTTGTCGGTGTGAAGCATGGCTTTGCGGATGGCGGTAGCGATTTTCTCTTCGTTGAAGCCGACGATGCGGCCGTCTCGTTTGATAACAGTCTGTATCATAACTATGGTGATGTTTGGGGTGATGAAATATGCTTTTTGGATGATGCAAAGTTATCAAACTTATCCGAAAGTTTTCTGTTTTGGAAAACTTTTATGTCTGTAAAAATTGTTAAGTCGTTTATAATCAGTAGGTGCATTGTTTATTTTGGAAAACTTCGTTTGTGCATATGTTTTCTAATATGGTAAACTTGATGAAATAAAAAAGCCTCCGGTATGTTCCGGAGGCTTTTCATGATAGTATGCTCGGCATGAGCATTGTCTAACGGGTGCAAGTCCCGAGTAAGCC